>UMKB01013693.1_pt1 | contig 261045 bp, 233 predicted proteins | sample 1966171 | NCBI WGS metagenome assembly UMKB01 (sample SAMEA4836164, study PRJEB28245) | human gut metagenome | biome: gut microbiome; material: fecal sample | place: Denmark | collected 2008 | reverse complement strand
CCTGCCGATGATTACTTCATGCAGCCCGGGTTGGGTTAATATGATTGAACTGAAATATCCTGAACTTTTGGACCATCTTTCTACGGCCAAATCGCCCCAGCAGATGTTCGGCGCAATCGCTAAAACCTATTATCCGGAAAAAGCCGGCATTGACCCTGCCAAAATAGTCAGCGTATCCGTTATGCCGTGCACGGCCAAAAAGGCGGAAGCCGCAAGGCCTGAAATGTGCGATTCCGGTTACCGCGATGTTGATATAGTAATTACCACGCGCGAACTTGGGCGCATGATACGCGAAGCAGGCATTGATTTTAAAAACCTGCCGGAAGAAAACTTTGATTCTCCGCTTGGCACGGGCAGCGGCGCGGGCGTAATTTTCGGCACAACCGGCGGCGTTATGGAAGCGGCGCTGAGAACAGTTGCCGATGTGCTTGCCGGAGAAAACCTGCCGCACGTTGATTATGAAGAAGTGCGCGGCATGGAACATACCCGCGAGGCAGAGCTTGAAATTGCCGGCAAAAAAATAAAAATTGCCGTTGTACATACTCTTAAATCGGCAATGGAAATGCTGGAAAGAGTTAAAAACGGCACTGCCGATTATCAGTTCATTGAAGTAATGGCATGCCCGGGCGGATGTATCGGCGGCGGCGGGCAGCCTGTTCCGGTTAATGCCGAAATCAGGAAACTGCGCAGAAAGGGACTCTTTGATTGTGACAGAGCCAATGAGTTACGAAAATCGCACGAAAATCCTGAAATAATTGAACTTTATGATACTTGGCTGGGCAAACCGCTTGGAGAAAAAGCACACAATCTCCTGCACACGCACTATCACCGGCAAATACGTTAAATATACTAATAAAATGCTATAAAATACCCTTCGGACTTTTGAGTCCGAAGGGTATTTCTTTAAAAAATGTAAACAAAAGGCTTGCCATGTTACAATTTTACTGTTATTATATTGTAAGGGTCAGAAAAGGGCCTGAGCTTGTTAAAAATTCAGAAAATATCCTGACAGGTTATGTGCTATAATAACGTTAGATGAAAATCTGAATATTTAACGGCAATTTCATAAAAAAATTCAAAAAAATATCACAAATAGAGCTTCGGCAGAAGGAATTTTGCAGGTGGTGTCGAAGTATATAAAGAAACCAAAAGAAGGTATGTTCAGGCGTTGGCAGACAACAGGGGAGCGGAACCCTTACGGAAGCCTTACGCCGGCGGCTTGCAGTCCGGGCGTGCCCGCTCCGGAAAATGCGTGAGCTGGCACTTGGCGTTATTGAGTTTAATTATTAAATTTCGGGATAACACTAAAGTGCTCCTTTTTTATGTTATGGGTTTGCCTTATTTGGCGGACGGTATAGACAAACGCCTGGCGTTTGCAGAGTATTTTTCGCCGGATAAGTTAAGTGCCGAAAGGCAGAAACCATATATATTTAATTTCAAGGAGGAAGGAACATGATCGATATTAAAGATCGTATTTGCGATGCGGTTGCTGGCAAAGTAATGAGCGCAGAAGCCGCAACCGACTTTATTCACAATGGTGACAACTTGGGTGTCAGCGGCTTTACTCCGTCTGGCTATCCGAAAGCTGTACCTCTTGCCCTGTCTGAAAGATACAAAGGCACCGATTTCAAAGTTAACGTTTGGACCGGCGCTTCTGTAGGCCCTGAAATTGACCAGGCAATGGTAGAAGCTGGCATTATGGACCGCCGCCTGCCTTATCAGACCAACGGCACCCTCCGCAAAGCTATCAACGAAGGTAAAGTAAAATATGCTGACATTCACCTCAGCCACATGGCACAGATGGTTCGCTATGGCTTCATGGCTAACCGCAAAGGCGTAGACGTAGCAATCGTTGAAGTATGCAAAATCAACGACCTCGGCGACGGCAAAGTAGGCCTTATCCCGACCACTTCCATGGGCAACAGCTCCTCTTATGTAGCAGGCGCTAAAAAAGTTATCGTAGAAGTTAACACCAGCCAACCGGCAGGTTTGGAAGGTATGCATGACTCCTATGTACCTCTTGATCCTCCGTACCGTAAACCGATTCCTATCGAAAGACCGGAAGACCGCATTGGTACTCCGTACATTCCTTGCGAACTCGACAAAATCGTTGCTGTTGTTCCTTGCGACATCACCGATAAAGTTCGTCCGCTCGGCGAAATCGACGAAGACGCTAAACACATGGGCGAAAACCTCGTAGCATTCTTCAAAAAAGAAGTTGCTGAAGGCCGCCTGCCGAAAAACCTGCTTCCGCTGCAGTCTGGCGTAGGCTCCGTTGCTAACGCTGTTATCAACGGTCTTGTAAACTCCGACTTCGAAGACCTCACCGTTTACACCGAAGTTATCCAAGACGGTATGTTCGACCTCATCGATGCCGGCAAACTCCGTGTTGCTTCCGGTACCGCTCTGACTCCGTCTCCGGAATGCCAGAAAAAATTCTATGAAAACCTTGACCATTACAAACCTTACCTGATTCTCCGTCCGCAGGAAATCTCCAACAGCCCTGAAGTTGCACGCCGCATTGGCGTTATTGCAATGAACACCGCTATCGAAGTTGATATTTACGGCAACGTAAACTCCACTCATATCTGCGGCACCAAATTGATGAACGGCGTTGGCGGCTCCGGCGACTTTGCCCGTAACGGTTACCTCACCGTATTCTTCACCAACTCCCTGGCAAAAGGCGGCAAAATCAGCTCCGTTGTTCCGTTCTGCAGCCATATCGACCATGCAACCCTCGACGTTGACGTTATCGTTTCCGAACGCGGCGTTGCTGACCTCCGTGGCCTGACTCCGAAAGAAAAAGCTCCGATCATCATTGATCAGATTGCTAACCCGAAATATCAGCCGCTTCTGCTGGATTACTTCCACAGAGCTTGCGAAGCTTGCGGCAACAGCCAGACTCCGCATCTGCTTGAAGAAGCTTTCGATTTCCATAACCGCTTCAACAAAACCGGCAGCATGGAAAAATAATCCCAGTTTAATTGGGGCTTAAGTCTGTGCCGGCGGTAGCGAGTCCTCCGGCACAGCTTAAATAAATATGTTGACGAAGCCGCAAGGCTTTGCCATAGACCGTCTTTGACGGACACTCTCACCGTACTTGGGCAGTCCAACCCTTGTATGAAAACAAAAATTTTAAGGAGGATTTGAGAATGTCAAATGAAACTCTGAAAGCTGGCTTAGCTAAATACACTGAAGAAGTAGAAGCTAAACTGGTTAAAACCCCTGAACGCGCAAACCTGGAGCCTAACAGACTCTACACCCCGCTTGACATCGAAGGTTTCGACTATGAAAGAGACCTCGGTTTCCCTGGTGAATATCCTTTCACCCGTGGTGTACAACCTACCATGTACCGCGGCCGTTTCTGGACCATGCGTATGTATGCTGGTTTCTCCACTGCTGAAGAATCCAACAAACGTTATAAATACCTGCTGGCTAACGGCGGCAGCGGCCTGTCTTGCGCATTCGACCTCCCGACCCAGATCGGTTATGATTCCACTGACCCGATGTCCGAAGGCGAAGTTGGTAAAGTAGGCGTAGCTATCGACTCCCTGGCAGATATGGAAATCCTGTTCGACGGTATTCCTCTGGACAAAGTTTCCACTTCTATGACCATCAACGCTCCTGCTTCCGTACTGCTCTGCATGTACATCGCAGTTGCTGAAAAACAAGGCGTTTCCGCTGATAAACTCCGCGGCACCATTCAGAACGATATCCTGAAAGAATATGCTGCTCGCGGCACCTACATTTTCCCGCCGAAACCCTCCATGCGTCTTATCACCAACATTTTTGAATATTGCTCCAAAAATGTTCCGCTGTGGAACACCATCTCCATTTCCGGTTACCATATCCGTGAAGCTGGTTCCACCGCTTCTCAGGAAATCGCATTCACCATCGCTGACGGCATTGCTTATGTAGAAGCTGCTATCAAAGCTGGTATGGACGTTGACGCTTTCGCTGGCCGTCTGTCCTTCTTCTGGAATGCTCACAACAACGTACTCGAAGAAGTTGCTAAATTCCGCGCTTCCCGTCGTGTATGGGCTAAAGTTATGAAAGAAAGATTCGGCGCTAAAAAACCGAAATCCATGATGCTCCGCGTACATACCCAAACCGCTGGTTCCATGCTGACCGCTCAGCAGCCGAACAACAACATCGTTCGTGTTGCTCTGCAAACCGCAGCTGCAGTAATGGGTGGTACCCAGTCCCTGCACACCAACTCCAAAGACGAAGCTTTGGCTCTGCCGACCACTGAATCCGTAACCATCGCTCTGCGTACTCAGCAAATCGTTGCTTACGAATCCGGCCTGGCTGACACCATTGACCCGTTGGGCGGTTCCTACTATGTAGAAGCTTTGACCAACAAAATCGAAGCTGAAGCTTGGGAATACATTAAGAAAATTGACGAACTCGGCGGCGCTCCGGAAGCTATCGCTAAAGGCTACATCCAGAAAGAAATTCAGGATTCCGCTTACAAATGGCAGATGGATGTTGAAAAAGGCAACCGTATTATCGTTGGTGTTAACAAATTCCAGCAGGAAGAAGAACCCCCGAAAAACCTGCTGCGCGTAGACGGCTCTGTTGGCAAACTGCAGGCTGAAAAAATCGCTGCATTGAAAGCTCGCCGTGACAACGCTAAAGTTGAAGAAACCCTTGCTGCTCTTAAAGCAGGCTGCGCTGATGAAAGCGTTAACCTGATGCCTTTGATCCTCGAAGCTGTTAAAGCTTATGCAACCGAAGGCGAAATCTGCGGCGTAATGAGAGAAGTATTCGGCGAATACCAGGCTCATACCCAGCTGTAATTAACTTAGCCAACAATAATAGGGAGGTAAGTAGATAATGTCTAATATCAGAGTTTTAGTAGCAAAACCGGGTCTTGATGGACATGACCGCGGTGCTAAAGTTGTAGCTCGTGCATTGCGCGACGCTGGTTTTGAAGTAATTTATACCGGTATCCGTCTGACCCCGGAACAAATCGCTGAAGCTGCTCTGCAGGACGACGTTAAAGTTGTTGCTCTGAGCCTGCTCTCCGGCGCTCATAACACCCTTTTCCCGAAAGTAGTAGAACTTTTGAAAGAAAAAGGCCTGAACGATGTTCTGGTTATCGGCGGCGGCGTTATTCCTGACGCTGACATCCCGGGCCTGAAAGCTGCTGGCATTGCCGAAGTATTCACTCCTGGCACCCCGACCAGCGCTATCGTTGACTTCATCAACGCAAACGTAAAATAATTAGGTCTTAAAAATTTGCAAGGCGGCTTGTCCGCCTTGCAACCTAAAATTTTTATCAGACCTCAACAAGGCGGTGTGAAATTTGAACATTGTTGAAGGCGTATTAAACCACAACCGTTTGGCACTGGCCAAAGCAATTACGGCCGTTGAAAACGAGTATGACAATGCTGTTGAAATTATGACAGCTTTATATCCCCACACCGGCAATGCTTATGTCATTGGTATAACCGGACCTCCGGGTGCTGGCAAAAGTACTTTGACCGATAAACTTGCCAAAGAATTCCGTAAACGCGGTAAAACTGTTGGCATTATTGCAGTAGACCCCACCAGTCCGTTCTCCGGCGGCGCTATCTTGGGCGACCGTATCAGAATGTTGGATTTGTCTTCGGATGAAGGCATTTTTGTCCGTTCTATGGCTACCAGAGGCAGCTTGGGCGGCTTATCGCAAAAAGCAGGCGATGCAGTCAAATTGATGGATGCTTTTGGCTTTGACATCATTATCATTGAAACCGTAGGCGTAGGGCAATCTGAAGTTGATATCGTAAAAACTGCCGATACCACCATGGTTGTTGTAATCCCGGGCATGGGTGATGATATTCAGGCTATTAAAGCAGGTATACTTGAGATCGGTGATTTGTTCACGATTAACAAAGCTGATCGTGAAGGCACAGACAAGCTCAACATAGAGATTGAAATGATGTTGGAATTAAATCCCGAACATGTTGGCTGGCGTCCGCCGATCAACCGGACCATTGCCAGCAAGGGTGAAGGCATAGAAGCAGTTGTAGACTCCATTGAGGAGCACCAGAAATATCTGAATGATAGCGGTGAAATCGTTAAAATCCGCAAAGCCCGTATTAAAAACGAGGTTACTGCGATGCTTAACGACAAAGTAAACCGCTACATTGATAAAAATGTAGTAGCTACCGATGAATTTGATTCCTTGGTAGAAAAACTGCAGGGCCGCGAAATTGAACCGTACTCTGTAGTTGATGACATTGTTGGTAAAGTTTTGAAATAAAACCACCAAATTAATTCTTTAAGGAGGAATTAAAAATGTTCAAAGTAATTTGTGTTGACCATGTAGGTATTGCCTGCAAAGATTTGGATGTATCCAAAAAATTCTACACCGAAGTTCTCGGTCTGGAATGCACTGGTGAAGAACCGGTTCCCGAACAGGGCGTAAAAACCGTATTCATTCCTTGCGGCGAAACTCTGCTTGAGCTTCTTGTTGATATTACCGAAAACAATGATGGCCCGATCGGCAAATACATTGCTAAAAACGGCCAGGGCATCCAGCACATTGCTCTCCGTGTTGACGACATCGAAGCTGCTATCGCCGGCGTACAGGAAAAAGGCGGCGTCATGATTGACAAAGCACCTCGCGGTGGTGCAGGCGGAATGGACATTGCTTTCGTTCATCCGAAATCTGTTGGCATTTTGCTCGAACTCTGCGCTCCTGCAAAAAAATAATTTCTGCCTGAACAGAAATTAAGCTGCTTGTGCAGCACACAAAAATCAGATACATAACAGACGGGCGCCTGATACTACGCCCGCCTGCATGTATAAATAAGTTCTCCCCAATTATATGGAGGTGTAAGATTTGTCTACTCAAGAAAGAATTGAGAAAATGCTCAAACTCTCCGAACACATTATCGCAGCTGGCGGCGAAAAGAAAGTAGCTAAACAGCATGAAAGCGGTAAACTGACTGCTCGTGAGAGAATCGCATTATTACTTGACGAAGGTAGCTTCGTTGAATTGGATCGTTTCGTAAGCCATCGTTGCACCAACTTCGGCCAGGACAAAAAAGAACTCCCGGGCGAAGGTGTAACCACCGGTTACGGCACTGTTGACGGCCGTCTGGTTTATGTATTCGCTCAGGACTTCACCGTTGAAGGCGGCTCCCTCGGCGAAATGCATGCTAACAAAATCGTTAAAGTACAGCGCCTTGCTCTCAAAATGGGTGCTCCGTGCGTTGGCCTGAACGATTCCGGCGGTGCTCGTATCCAAGAAGCTGTTGACGCTCTGGGCGGCTATGGCAAGATCTTCTTCGAAAACACCAGCGCATCCGGTGTTATTCCTCAGATCTCTGCTATCATGGGTCCTTCCGCAGGCGGCGCTGTATACAGCCCGGCTCTGACCGACTTCATCTACATGGTAAAGAACACTTCCAAAATGTTCATTACCGGCCCTGCAGTTGTTAAATCCGTTACCGGCGAAGAAGTTACCCAAGAAGAACTGGGCGGCGCTATGACCCACAACCAGACTTCCGGTGTAGCTCACTTTGCAGCTGAAAACGACGAAGACTGCATTAAACAAATCCGTTATCTGCTCAGCTTCCTTCCGTCCAACAACATGGAAGGCGCACCGATTATCGAAACCGGTGACTCCCCGACCAGAACCGACGAAGCACTGAACAGCATTATTCCTGATAATTCAAATCATCCTTATGATATGAAAGACATTATCAAGAGCATTGTTGATAACGGTGAATTCTATGAATCTCAGCAATACTACGCTCAGAACATCATTACCTGCTTCGCACGTATGGATGGCCAGACCGTAGGTATTATTGCTAACCAGCCGAAAGTTATGGCAGGTTGCCTTGATATCAATGCATCTGACAAATCTTCCCGCTTCATTCGCTTCTGCGACGCTTTCAACATTCCTCTGTTGAACCTGGTAGACGTTCCGGGCTTCCTGCCTGGCACCAACCAAGAATATGGCGGCATTATCCGTCATGGCGCTAAGATGCTCTATGCATACTCTGAAGCAACCGTACCTAAAATTACTTTGATTACCCGTAAAGCATACGGCGGTTCTTACCTCGCAATGTGCTCTCAGGAACTTGGTGCTGACCAGGTTATCGCTTGGCCGACTGCTGAAATCGCAGTTATGGGCCCTGCTGGTGCAGCTAACATCATCTTCCGTAAAGATCCTGATGTTGAAGCTAAAACTGCTGAATACATTGACAACTTTGCAACCCCGTATCAGGCTGCAAAACGTGGCATGGTTGATATCGTAATTCAACCGAAAGATTCCCGCCCGACCATTATCAATGCATTGCAAATGCTGGATTCCAAACGTGAAAGCCGTCCGGCTAAGAAACACGGTAACATTCCGCTTTAATGCATAGAAAGGGGAAATCGTAATGGGATTTTTTGGATTATTTGGCGGCAGCAAAAAGAAAAAAGAAGCTCCTAAAGCTGCAGCCCCGGCTCCGGTAGCAGCAGCTCCGGCTCCTGCGGTTCCCGCCGGCACTCCCCCCGAAGTAATTGCAGCTATCAGCGGTGCAATCAGCATGGTTATGAATGACGATGAAATGATTGCAGCAATGGCAGCAGCTATCCAGCATGCTGGCGGCGGCGTAGCTGTAGTACGTATTAAAAAACCGAGTACGCTTTGGGCTCAGACTGGCCGCTTGTCTTTGATGAACAAAAGACAAGAGTGCTACTAATTTTTAGTTTTGACTGCAGCAGATACCAGTTATCTGCTGCACGAAAATAAAATTTTTTTAAAAAGTGAAATGGAGGAATTTCAAATGAGAAAATTCAAAGTTAACGTTAATGGTGTAGCTTACACCGTTGAAGTTGCAGAAGAAGGCGTTGTAGCAGCAGCTCCGGTTGCAGCAGCTCCGGTTGCAGCTCCCGCTCCTGCTCCGGTAGCAGCTCCTGCTCCGGCAGCAGCTCCCGCTCCGGCTCCGGCTCCTGCTCCGGCAGCAGCTCCGGCTGTAGTTGCAGCTGGTGACACCCCGCTTACCGCTCCGATGCCTGGTAAAGTAAGCAAAATCGTTGCTAAAGCTGGCGACGTAGTTAAAAAAGGCGACGTAGTTCTTATGCTTGAAGCTATGAAAATGCAGAACGAAATTGCTGCACCTGTTGACGGCACCGTTAAATCCATCAACGTAAACGTTAACGAAAACGTAAAACCTGGCCAGACCATGGCTGTTATTGGCTAATTTCCTTCAATTTTTTAATTAGCGCTGCCGGTTCTCCGGCAGCCGCTCTTAAAACATTTAGGAAAGCAAATGAATATTGGAGGTTAAATAATGGACGCATTAGTTGCTCAATACCCGTGGTTAAATGAATTGCTGATGGGTATACTTGATCTTCACTACACCCATGTTATCATGTGGTTAGTAGGCGCATTGCTGATTTTCTTAGCCGTTAAATACGACTATGAACCTGCACTGCTTCTCCCGATTGGTTTCGGTGCTATCTTGGCTAATATTCCGCATTCTTCCGCAGTTTCTACTGAAGAAGGTGCTGTTGGCTTCCTTATCACCCTGTACTATGCTGGTATCGCTAACGAACTGTTCCCTGTACTTATCTTTATCGCGGTAGGCGCAATGTGCGACTTCGCACCGTTGATTCGCCGCCCGTCCGTAATGTTGTTCGCAGCAGCTGCTCAGTTCGGTATTTTTGCTACCGCTATTGGTGCAACCCTCGTAGGTTTCTCCTTCCCGCATGCTGCTTCTATCGGCATTATCGGTGCTGCTGACGGCCCGACCACCATTTATGTAGCAAGCCGTTATGCAGTAGAACTGCTTGGACCTCTGTCCGTAGCTGCATACTGCTACATGTCTTTGGTTCCGGTTATTCAACCTCCTGTTGTAAAAGCTGTAACCACTGAAAACGAACGCAAAATCCGCATGGGTTTTGAAGGTGAAGAACCGGTTTCCGCTACTACCAAATTCTTGTTCCCGATCATGATCGTACTCGTAGCTGGTATCGTAGCTCCGATTTCCGTAGCTCTTATCGGCGCTTTGATGTTCGGTAACATCATTAAAGAATCCGGTGTAGTTGAAAACCTTTCCAACTGCGCTCAGAACGAACTGGCTAACTTGGTAACCCTTATGCTCGGCATCACCATCGGTGGTACCATGACTGCAGAAAAATTCCTCAAATTCGAAGTTCTTCTCATCATGTGCCTCGGTGCTGTTGCATTCGTATTTGATACCGTTGGCGGCATCCTGTTCGCTAAACTCCTCAATATGATGAGCTCCACCAAGATTAACCCGATGATCGGCGCTTGCGGCATTTCCGCATTCCCGATGTCCGGCCGTGTAATTGCAAAAATGGCTTTGAAAGAAGATCCGACCAACTTCATTATTCAACACGCTATCGGCGTAAACGTTGCTGGCCAGGTTGCATCTGTAGTAGCAGGTGGTCTGGTACTCGCTATGATTCCTGCCCTCGGTGGTATGTAATCTGTTTTTGATAGCTTAACTTTTCTGAATTATTTTTGGAGGTGTGAATAATGAACGATACAGAAAAAGCCATCCTTCTGATGTGCATTTCTTTACCGGTAATGTTCATCGTTATTGCTGCATTCGTTTTCTTAACAAAAACTCTTCACAAAGCATTCCCCGCTGAAGAAGAATAAGATTAATGTTAGTAATCACGAGAAGGTTTCTAATCAACTATTAATTTTAGTTTAAGTGCGATGATATTGGGCGGCTTAATCGCCGCCTGATATTAACGCTTAAGCCGCAAAGCAGGTAAATACTTTACGGCATGTTATTGTGTTTGGCCTAAATTTAGGCTAATTTATGAAGATTGGAGTGACGAAATTGGATATTTCACTTCCTGCTTTAATGTCCATCCTCGCGTTGGTTATTCTTGTAGGTATTTCCTGCGTTAATGAGGATTTGAACGTAGGCTTCCTCGGTATTGCGTTCGGTATTATCGTAGGCGGCGTCTTTGGCGGCACCCCTGCAACTAAAATTATGAATGCTTTCCCGCTTAGCCTGTTTATGATTCTGGTTGGTGTTACATTCCTTTTCGGTATGGCACAAACCAACGGCACCATGGAAAAACTCACTGCTTATTCCATTCGTGTCTGCAAAGGCAACACTGCTTTAATTCCTATCATTATTTTCTTACTTTCCGACTTCTTGACCACTATCGGCCCTGGCAACATCGCAGGCTGCGCACTTATGGCTCCGGTAGCTATGGCAATCGCCGGCCGTGTTAAAATGCCTGCATTCCTGATGACCCTGCTCGTAGTAGGTGCCTGCAACGCCGCTGCATTCTCTCCGTTTGCACCGACCGGCATCATCTCCAATGGCATCATCGCTAAAGTTGCTCCTGATCTCGGAATCCCTGCTGACGAACTTGATGCTATTGCATGGATGGTATACTTCAAATCCACTCTTGCACAAGGCTTCGTAACCGTAGTAGGCTTTATGGTAATGGGCGGCGCTAAATGGCTGAAAGAACAGCGCGGTGCTTCTCTGGATATCGATGAATTGGCTCCGAAACCGGAACCGTTCAACGCTGCACAGACCACCACTTTGCTGATGGTTGCACTCCTCGTTCTTTTGGTAGTAGTTCCTGGGCTGCCTGGTATTAAAGGCACTCTGCCGAAAATGCTCACCAATATGCTTTCTAACGTAGGTTCTATTTCCTTCGTACTTTCTATTGTACTTATGCTCACCGGTTACGGCGATTCCAAAGCTGCTGTTAAAGTAATGCCTTGGTCCGTAATCATGATGGTTTGCGGCGTATCCGTATTGATCGACGTTATGGATAAATCCGGTGGCCTGAACTTCCTTGTTCAGATTATGTCCTCCGTAGCTGGCCCGACCACTATCTGCTTCTGGGCATCCTTCGTACCGGCTGTTCTGTCTGCATACTCCAGCTCCTCTGGTGTAATTATGCCGATGTTCCTGCCGATGACTCCTGGTTTGGTAGAATTAACTGGTGGCGATGCTATTTCCATCATTTCCGCTATCAACGTAGGTTCCCACTTGGTAGATACTTCTCCGCTTTCCACTTTGGGCGCACTCTGCATTGCAGCTGCTCCTGAGTACGAAGATAAAGGCGTACTGTTCCGTAAACTTTTGATTTGGGGCCTCTCCATGTCCATTGTTTCCGGTATTGTTTGCTTCGTATTCTTCGGTGTACTTGGTCTGTAAGAAGAACAAGAGTAATCAAGCGAACATTTGCTAACGCAATCTAAAATTAGTTCGCTATTTTTAGAATGGTATTTTGCAAAGTGCGAATATCTGATTTCCAGTTCCATCTTAATCTAACAAATAGGAGGAACTAAATTATGGATATTTCGCTTCCTGCATTAGTGTCCATTCTCGCACTGGTAATCCTCGTAGGCATCAGCTGCGTTAATGAAGATTTGAACGTAGGCTTCCTCGGTATCGCTTTCGGTATTATCGTAGGCGGCGTTTTCGCAGGTACTCCTGCATCTAAAGTTATGAACGCTTTCCCGTTAAGCCTGTTCATGATTCTGGTCGGCGTAACCTTCCTCTTTGGTATGGCTCAGACCAACGGCACTATGGAAAAACTTACTGCTTATTCTATTCGTGCTTGCAAAGGCAACACTGCCCTTGTACCTATCATTATTTACATCCTTGCTACTTTTATCACCACCATCGGACCTGGCAACATCGCTGGCTGCGCATTGATGGCTCCGGTTGCAATGGCTATTGCTTCCAAAGTTAAAATGCCTGCTTTCCTGATGACCCTGCTCGTTGTTGGTGCCTGCAACGGTGCAGCATTCTCTCCGTTTGCTCCTACCGGTATTATTTCTAACGGCATCATCGCTAAATGTGCTCCGGAACTCGGCATTCCTGCTGATTACCTCAACACTTTGGCTTGGAAAATTCACTTCAACTCCACCATTGCACAAGGCTTCGTTAACATCGGCGGCTTCTTTGTAATGGGCGGTTTGAAATGGATCCGCGAACAGAAAGGCGCTGCTCTTGATATTGATGAACTGGCTCCGAAACCGGAACCGTTCAACGCTGCACAGAAAACTACTCTGCTGCTCGTTGCTATCCTCATTATCCTTGTAGTAGTTCCTGGTCTGCCTGGCGTTAAAGGTACTCTTCCGAAAACTATCACCAACATGCTTTCCAACGTTGGTTCTATCTCCTTCGTTCTTTCTATCATCCTTATGCTTACCGGTTATGGCGATTCCAAAGCTGCTGTTAAAGTAATGCCTTGGTCCGTTATCATGATGGTTTGCGGCGTATCCGTACTTATCGACGTTATGGATAAAGCTGGCGGCTTGAACTTCCTCGTTGAAGTTATGGCTTCCGTAGCTGGCCCGACCACCATTTGCTTCTGGACAGCATTTGTACCGGCTGTAATTTCTGCTTACTCCTCCAGCTCTGGTGTAGTAATGCCGATGTTCCTGCCGATGACTCCTGGTCTGGTAGAATTGACCGGCGGCGACCCGATTGCTATTATTTCCGCAATCGACGTTGGCTCTCACCTGGTAGATACTTCTCCGCTTTCTACTTTGGGCGCACTGTGCATTGCATCTGCCGGTGAAGAAGAAGACAAAGGCGTACTGTTCCGTAAACTTTTGATTTGGGGTCTTTCCATGTCCATCGTTTCCGGTATCGTTTGCTACGTATTCTTTGGTATCCTTGGCTTCTAATTAATTAGAGTTAAGATTCGGACTTATGCAGGTACGGTTCTTCCGTACCTGCATAATATTTTATTCTTATCAGTAAATTTAACTAAAAAGATTTGCAATTTTAACAATAATTTGTTAAGATAAGTTTGTTAATATTTGATCTGTGCGGCTCTCACAGAATAAATATTGTTTGGCTGATGGGCAATAAATAAGGAGAAATCCGGATGTATTGCTTGAATCAGAGAGTTTTTTACAAACAGGAGGAAAATGATAATGAAACCGTTGGAAAATGTAGTTGTACTGGACCTCACTCGTGTATTGTCCGGCCCTTATGCTGCTATGATGCTTGCTGATATGGGTGCAAATGTAATCCACATCGAGCAGCCGAAAATTGGCGACGACAGCCGTGCTTACGGACCTTTTATCGGGAAAGAAAGCGCGTATTTCATGAGCTTGAACCGCAACAAACGTTCCATGACTATGAACTTCAAGTCTGAAGAAGCTAAAGCCGTTTTCAAAGAAATGGTTAAAAAAGCTGACGTTGTTGTTGAGAACTTTAAACCGGGCACCATGAAAAAATTCGGCCTGGACTATTCCGTATTGAAAGAAATCAACCCGAAAATTATTTACGCATCCTGCTCCGGCTTCGGCCAGACCGGCCCTTACACCATGAAACCTGCCTATGACGTTGTTGTACAGGCAATGGGCGGCATCATGAGCATCACCGGCCCGGATAAAGATACTTTCTGCCGTGTTGGCGCTTCCGTAGGCGATATTATTGCAGGTATCTTCCTTGCAACCGGTATCACCACTGCTCTTTATAAACGCGAAGTAAGCGGCATTGGCCAGGAAATTGACGTGTCCATGCTTGACTGCCAGGTTGCAATTCTGGAAAACGCAGTAAGCCGTTACTTTGTAAATGGCGTAAACCCGACTCCGCTTGGAAACCGCCATCCTTCCATCACTCCGTTCGAATCCTTTACGGCAAGCGACGGCCTGTTGATTGTTGGCGCAGGCAACGACAGACTTTGGAAGAAGCTCTGTGATTTGATCAATAAACCGGAACTCATTGAAGATCCGCGTTTTATTACCAATGCTGACAGAACTAACAACGAACCTGCACTGAAAGAAATTCTGGATGCAGTATTTGTAACCGATACCATTGAACATTGGCTGGAAAAACTGGAAGCAGCAGCTATTCCGTGTGCACCTATCAATACCATTGATAAGGTTGTAAACGACCCGCAGGTTAACTTCCGTGAGATGATTGTAGAAGTTGAACATCCGACTGCCGGCAAGATGAAAATCCCCGGTGTACCTATTAAATTCTCCGAAACTCCTTGCGGCGTAGAAAAAGCAGCTCCGGTACTTGGCCAGCATACTGACGAAGTTCTGAAAGAATTTGGCTTTGACGATGCTGAAATTGCAAAACTGCATGAAGTAGCAGCAGTTTAATTCTTATATTTCTCAATCTAATCCAACTTAAAATTTTAATTGATATCAGGATGGGTACTTGTGCCCATCCTTTTTTACTGCGAATTTTAATATGATGTCTATCTTTTCCTTTACCGTTATGCTTTTTTGTTATATAATAATAACGTTAATTATAATTAAATTTAGGAGGCTGTTTAATGAGTTTAGCAGTTGATACAACCAAACGGAATAAAAAGTATATAATAGTTTATAGTGCTGTAAGCATATTATTTCTGTTTTTGTTTGGGGCAAATATTATGCGTTTTTATTACATGGGCGCATTTGACCCTGTTTCTACATTTTTCTATGCAATGATTGTCTGGATTATTTTTTTGCGCTGCAAACCGACTTATGATGTAAGCGTAGAGCGTAAATATTTAAAGATAGTTAAGCATACGGTATTTGGTACAACCAAAGTTTTTGAAATCCCTTACCGTGAGATTGCTGGTATTTTCAGCTATCAGCCCAAGCTGATGAGGACTATAAAATTTCGTTATTCTTACAGGCTTAACTCAGCACTTGACGGACGCCTGCTGTGGACTTTGGCATGGCGCAGGCAGATGGATAACGGCAACGAAGTTAATGTACGCATTTACTTTAAAGCTTCTAAACAGGTCATGGCTGCGCTTTCTGAAAAAATGCCTAACCGTGTTGATGTGCCGGAAGACCTTGTTGACCTTAACATGCTTGTTAAAGAAGGCGTAATTGTTAACAAGCAAAAACAGGTAAAAGAAGCGGAAGCGCAGATTTTAGGCAAATCCGTAGAACAGCTTGACGCTGAGGAACAAGCAGCGCAGGAACGCGAAGAAAAAGAAGATGCGCGTGAATCTAAAAAAACTGCCAAAAAATAAGAAGGTGTAAATATGTATTGTATTCATTGTGGGCATCAGCTGCCGAATGACGCTGCTTTTTGCAGTGCCTGCGGCAAACCGGTGCAGGGCGGAGAGGCTGTTAAAGCTGCCGTACCGATAGAGCAAGTTACTGAAAAATGTCATATTGAACTTTGGGAACAGGAAGCAAAATGGTCCCTGTTTGGCAAAACAACTAATAAGTTTCAGGCTATTGATGACAACGGCAATATTCTTTTAGAATCTGAAAAGTTTAAAATGACTGGCTTTTCTTATGACGGGCCTGAAGAAACTTCTAAAAAGTACCGTGATATGATGGACAAAATGGTTCTGGAACTTGCTATGGAAGGATGGAAAAAGCTACCTGGGCATGGCCGCCACTGGTATGAACTTAGCTTTGAGCGTATAGTAAAAGACTAAAATTTAGTGCTGCCTGCGTAAACGCGCGGGCAGTTTTTATTTACGGCAAAAATTGTGAAATTTTTTACAGAATAGAGTTTGTATATACCAATAAAGCTAAAAATTTGATATAATTAATTGGAATGTTTATAAGTACGGGCCTGTTGGCGTTTACTGTTACTTGTAAGATGTTTTGAAAGGGTGATTAATTTTTGAGCCAGCAGATGAAGCTTTTACCGGCGGATGACAGGCCCAGAGAAAAGCTGATAGAACATGGCCCGGATATATTGAGTAATTCGGAATTATTGGCAATTTTAATCAGAACAGGCACGCCGCAGCGTTCGGCGCTGGATATAGCAAGGGAACTGACTGACGATGACGGTTTTTACAGCAATATCGCCAAAGCGCGCAGTGTGGCTGATTTATCAAAAATAAAAGGGCTTGGCCCGGCAAAAGCCGCCACGATACTGGCCGCAGTAGAGTTAGGCAGGCGCGTGGCCGGGGCACAGCCGCAGAAGAAAATAAGGTTTTCTTCGCCTGAGGCGTGCGTTAACTTTTTAATGCCGCGCCTGCGTTATGAAGGAAATGAAAAATTTGTGGTAATGCTGCTGGACAGTAAAAACCAGCTGATAAAAATGCAGCAGGTTTCCGAAGGTTCGCTTAATGCTTCGGTGGTGCATCCGCGCGAGGTATTTGCCCCGGCAGTTCTGCACAGGGCAGCGTGCGTTCTGGCAGCACATAACCATCCTTCCGGTGATCCGGCGCCAAGCCGTGAGGACAGGCGTTTGACTTCTGCATTGAAGGAAACAGGTATTGTGATGGGCATACCGCTTTTAGACCATATTATTATTGGCGATGGCAGGTATTTCAGTTTTAGAGAAAATGGTTATCTTGATGAATGAGGTGTAAGCAATGTTTGGTTTTTTTAATAAATTTTCGCATGATATGGGTATTGACCTTGGCACAGCCAATACGCTGGTGCATGTAAAAGGCAAGGGCATTATTATCCGTGAGCCTTCGGTAGTTGCGGTTGACAAAGCCAACAACGAAGTGCTGGCCATAGGCGCGGAGGCAAAGCAGATGATTGGCCGTACCCCGGGGCATATTATTGCCATCCGCCCGATGAAAGACGGCGTTATTGCAGATTTTGACATTACGCAGTCGATGCTGAAATTTTTTATCAAAAAGGCAATCGGCAAAAATTCGCTTGTGCGCCCGCGTATTGTTGTAGGCGTGCCTTCCGGCGTTACCGAAGTTGAAAAACGTGCGGTAATTGACGCTACGGTGCAGGCCGGTGCGCGCGAAGCATATCTGATTGAAGAACCTATGGCTGCGGCTATCGGCGCAGGGCTGCCCGTACAGGAAGCTACCGGCAGCATGGTTGTCGATATCGGCGGCGGTACTTGTGAAGTTGCCGTTATTTCCCTTGGCGGCATTGTTGTAAGTAAATCCATCCGCACAGGCGGCGATGCTATGGACGACGCTATTGTGCGTTATATCCGCAAAACTTTCAGCCTGCTTATTGGCGAGCGTACGGCTGAAGAAGTAAAAATTAATATCGGCACGGCTATGCCGCTGGAAAATCCGGAAGAAATGGATATCCGCGGACGCGACCTTGTAAGCGGCCTGCCGAAAAACATTACCATTAATTCCAATCAGGTTTGTGAAGCACTTAACGAACCTGTTACCAATATTCTTGATGCTGTAAGAAACACTCTGGAACGTACTCCGCCTGAACTTGCGGCAGATATTATGGACAGAGGCGTTGTTATGACGGGCGGTTCTTCGCTTTTGCGCAACCTTGACCGCATTATGAGCAGGGATACCGGCATGCCGGTATATGTTTCGGACGACGCCCTGAGCTGCGTTGCTTTGGGCACCGGACTTGCCGTAGAAAATGTTGATGTTTACAAGAAAGGCTTTATGGCCTCCAATAGTACGAACTGAAGGAATGAAGCGTGAATAAGAAGTATTTAAGCCTTGGGCTGGCAGCGGCGGTGCTTGTGGCTTTGTTTGCCATGGCGCTGCACGACCCGCTGAGGTTTCCTGTAATAAACAGGGTGGTAACTGCCGTTATTACGCCTTTTGCGGCGGCAAGTTCTGCCGTTGGCGGCTGGGTTGATGATACCGGCGAGGCGATGACGACTGTTAAAACCTTGCAGCAGCAGAACGAAAGTTTACAAAGCGAAATTAACGAACTGCGTTACGCCAACCTTGCCATGGCAGAAATTTATGCAGAAAACCAGCGCCTGCGTGAAATGCTGAATTATAAAAATTCTCATCCGGAACAGAGGCTTGTAGTGTCTAAAGTTTTGGGGCGTACGCCCGGCGAGTTAAGCGACAGCCTGTATATTGACAAAGGTACGGATGACGGCGTACAGCAGGACATGGCGGTAGTAACCGTTAACGGGCTGGTAGGGCTTGTGGATGAAGCATATCCTTCGTCGGCACGTGTAACCCTGGTTACAAGCACGCGCTGTAATGTAGGTGCGCGCATTCTGCGTGCCAATTCGCGTGCGGTAGGCATTGTTACCGGCCGCGGCGGCAATAATGTGCCGCTTTTAATGGAGCATTTGCAGCGTGAGGCTGATGTATTGCCCGGCGACGTTGTTGTAACAAGCGGTTACAGCCAGAACCATCCTGCCGGTATTGTAATAGGCACGGTAAAAGAAAGCAGCCTTGATGCGGCGGGCCTTTTGCGCAACGCAACCGTTGAGCCTGCGGCAGTAAGGGAAGGGCTGGAAGAAGTTTTTGTAGTAGTATGGCATCAGCAGGACGGTAATGTAAAATGAGAAAACTGCTGTTCTTTGTTGTTTATTTGATATTTTTTGGCATTCAGGTAACAGTGCCGCAGCCTGCATGGCTGAAATTTGACCTGGTGCTGCTGTTTGTTTACGCAATGGCAATGCTGTACGGCCCGCAAACAGGGGCGCTTACAGGTGCCGCAGCCGGGTTAATGTATGATTTTCTGAGCGGAGCGGTGTTTGGCTTTCATACAATAACGCGCTGTATGGTAGGCTTTGTTGCCGGGTTTATTAAAGGGCAGGTGTTTAAAGAACATTTTGCTTACCATATTGTGGCAGCATTGGTAATAACAGCAGGCATACGCATGCTGTTTTTCTTTGTGGCGCTGTTTTTAACGCCTGCGGCAGATTTAACCTTTGTGGGCGGGTATTTGCAGCAGTCGCTTGCATATTGCCTGGGAAATATTTTATTTGTAGTTCCCGTTTATAAATTATGTTATTTTATCAGCCATTGGCATAAAGATGAGTAGGTTTGTTTTAAAGGAGTTTAGGCAATGCTGAACAAAAGATATGCTAACAGATTACAGGCGATGCTTGTTGCCGCTATCTGCATATTGCTGGTATTGCTGGGGCGGATGGCGTATATGCAGCTGTGGCGCGGCGATTTTTACGGCGACCAGGCTGACGGCAACCGTTTGCGCAGAACAAAAGTTGTGGCTCCGCGCGGAATTTTTTATGACCGTGACGGCGAAGAACTGGTTAATAACCTGCCCGGGTATGTAGTTGCCCTGCGCAGGCAGAACAGCCCTTATGATGCGGAAATTCTGGACCTGCTTTCTGAAATAATTGAAATGCCTGTGGCAGAAATGCAGAAGAAAATAGAAGCCAACAGCGACAGTTATGAACCGACGCGTTTAAAAACAAATATTACACCGGAAATGCTTACCAAACTGGAAGAAAAAAAGAACGAACTGCCGGGCGTAATGATTGAAATTCAGCCGGTGCGCAACTATTTATATAAAGAACTTGCGGTACATGCCATTGGCTATGTTGGCGAAGTAAGCAATTACGATATTACCGAAGGCTCTTACAAAAATATGCCGGTTGGCAGCGTGGTTGGCAAGTTTGGGCTGGAAAAAACTTACGACCGTTATGTGCGCGGCCAGGACGGCAGTTATGACGAAGAAGTTGATGTTGGAGGAAATGTAGTTAAGCAGCTTGGGCAGATAGACCCTGTGCCCGGCAAGAGCCTTAAACTTACAATAGATAAAGATTTGCAGCTGTGCATGGAAAAAGCTGTGGATGAGCATCTGGCTTATCTGCGTTCTTCCGGGGTGGCACCGGGGGCAAGGGCAGCGGCAATTATTGCTATCGACCCTAAAACAGGTGCTGTGCGTGCCATGGTAAGCCGCCCTGCTTTTGACCCGAACCTTTTTGTGCACGGCATCAGTGAAAAAGACTGGAATATCATTAATAATGACCCTAACTATCCTATGGGCAATAAAGTTATCGGCGGTGAATATCCGCCGGGTTCGCCGTTTAAAATTGTTACCGGCTCTGCGGCGCTGGAGCTTGGCAAGGTAACGCCCGAAGAAAAGATTTTTGACAGCGGCAAGCACTGGCTTGTGCCGATGGGCAACGCCGGCGGCGAAGCACTGGGGTGGATTGATTTTCATGAAGCGCTGCGTAAATCGGATAACGTTTACTTTTATGAAATGGGCAACCGCCTTGGTATAAACAATATTGTAGAATTTGCCAAAAAGTTCGGGCTCGGTTTGCCGACAGGCATAGAGCTTGAAGGAGAACTTTCCGGGCTTTTGCCGACGCCGGAAAACAAAAAGAAAATCTTCCCCGGCGAAAGCTGGATGCTTGGCGATACCTTTAATGCTTCTATCGGGCAGGGCATAGATTTGGCAACGCCGATACAGCTGGCTATGCTGATGAGCTGCGTGGCGGCAGACGGCGTTTATCATCCGCCGTATCTGGTAGAAAGCCTGCTGAATAACGATGGCAGCGTATACCAGATGGCAGAACATGCTCCGGCAAGAAATATCGGCATATCCATGCATACGCTGAGGCTTATCCAGAACGCATTGGAGGGCGTAGCAGAAGAAGGCGGTACGGCATCGTATTTTGCCAGCCTGCCAAAGCAAATTGCAGCTAAAACAGGCACGGCAGAAAACCCGCACGGGCGCGACCACGGCCTTTTTGTTGCCTACGGACCGGCAGAAAACCCGGAACTTGTTGTAGCCTGCATTGTAGAGCAGGGCGGTTTCGGTACTTCGGCCGCAGGCCCTATTGTATATAAAGTTTTTGAAGAATGGTTCAGGCAGGAGGGTTTTATAACCGATACCCCTGCCGCTAAATGACGGAGGCAGTAAATGCAGAGATATTTGCGTAACATAGACTGGTGGCTGGTAGGCGCGGTGTGCGCGCTTGTTGGCATCGGGCTGATGCTGATTGCCAGCGCTACGCATTCGTATGCCGTTGCCAGGGGAGAAGCGTGGTTTGTAGAACGCCAGGGCATATTTTTTGGCATTAACGTGCTGCTGGTTATTTTTTGCCTGCGCTTTGATTACCGTCTTTTGCAGCAGATAGCAAAGCCTTTGTATATTTTTAACCTGGTGCTGCTTTTGGCGGTAATGTTTGTAGGGCATTCGGCACTGGGCGCACAAAGGTGGATTCAGATAGGGCCGGTTACAATACAGCCCTCGGAATTTGCCAAGGCGATAATTATCATTTGCCTGGCGGCGTTTTTGGCAAAAAAGGCAGAGCTTTATACTGATTTTACCGATTATCTGCCTGCCGTTGCCTATGTGTTTGTGCCGTTTGTGCTGGTAATGCGCCAGCCGGATTTAGGTACTTCGCTGGTTTTTGCCGTTATAACACTGGGAATGCTAATTATAAGCGGGTTTAAAATGCGCTGGCTGGCAATGTTAAGCGGCGCTTTCGTGGTGCTTTTGCCCGCCTTCTGGATGATTTTAAAGGAATACCAGAAAAACCGTATCCGCGTGTTTTTAGACCCGGAGCTTGACCCCTTCGGTGCAGGCTACCATGTAATACAATCCAAAATCGCCATTGGCAGCGGGCTGTTAACCGGCAAAGGCTGGTTTTCGGGCACGCAGAGCCAGCTGAACTTTTTGCCGGAAAACCATACGGACTTTGTATTTGCCGTTGCCGGTGAAGAATTCGGGTTTATCGGCGTGTGCGTAATATTATTTTTATACGGCATTATTATCTGGCGAGGGCTTACCATTGCCCTTAATGCCGAAGATGACTTCGGAACATTGCTGGCAGTGGGCATAACTTTTATGTTTACTTTCCATATGTTTGTAAACATTGGCATGACGGCCGGCATAATGCCTGTAACCGGCATACCGCTGCCGTTTTTAAGCTACGGCGTAAGCTCGCTTACCACCAATATGTTTTTGGTGGGGCTTTTGCTTAACATACGCCTGCGCAAGCAGCAGCTGCAATTTTGAGGAGGAAGAACGTGAACAAAGAACTGACGATAGATATTTTAAGCAGTGTTGCCAAACCGGCACGCTATACCGGCGATGAGTTCGGCAGCATTGTAAAAACGCCGGAAGAAACCGAAGTAAGCATTGCATTGGCGTTTCCGGATGTGTATGAAATTGGCATGAGCTATTTGGGCTTTAAAATTTTGTACCATATTGTAAATAAAGAACGCGGGCTGGCAGCAGAACGCGTATGCGCTCCGTGGACCGATATGGAAGCGAAAATGCGCGAACACGGCATACCTTTGCGCAGCCTGGAAACCAATAAAGTGCTGAAAGATTTTGACTTTGTTGGTTTTACCCTGCAGTATGAACTTTCGTACAGCAATATTTTAAACATGCTCGATTTGGGGCAGGTGCCTGTTTTAGCGGCAGAACGCGGCGAAGCCGACCCGTTTGTTGTTGTTGGCGGGCCGTGCGTATATAACCCAGAGCCTTTGGCGGATGTGTTTGACATGGCTGTTATCGGCGAAGGCGAAGAAGTTTTGGTGGAACTTTTAAACGCTTACCGCGAATGGAAGAAACAAGGCCGCTCTGGCGGACGCAGAGGCTTTTTAGAGCGCGCTGTAAAGATTAAAGGCATCTATGTACCAAGCTTTTATAAAACCGAATACAACGAAGATAACACCGTAAAAGCAGTGGTGCCTATTTATGAAGGTGCACCTGCCGTTATTGAAAAACGCGTTATAAAAGATTTGAACGATGTCGATTTCCCGACAGCGCCGGTAGTTCCTTTCGGCGAAATTGTACATGACCGCATTATGCTTGAAGTATTCCGCGGCTGTACACGCGGCTGCCGTTTTTGCCATGCCGGTATGGTATACCGCCCCGTGCGTGAACGCCATCCGGAAGTTTTAAAGGCGTTGGCGCGCAAACTGGTAGATAACACCGGTTATAACGAAATTTCGCTGGTATCGTTAAGCACGGCCGATTATACCTGCCTTGCGCCGATGATTCACGACATGATTGCCGAATTTAAAGACGAACGCGTAAGTGTTTCGCTGCCATCGCTGCGCATCGACAGCTTCTCGGTAGACCTGGCAAAAGAAGTGCAGGCAGTGCGCAAAAGTGGCCTTACCTTTGCGCCGGAAGCAGGCAGCCAGCGTATGCGCGATGTTATTAATAAAGGCGTAACCGAAGAAGATTTGATGAACGCCGTCAGCGCGGCATTTAAATCGGGCTGGAGCAGCGTAAAACTGTATTTTATGATTGGCCTGCCCGGTGAAACCGATGAGGACGTACTTGCTATTGCCGACTTGGCGAAGAAGGTGCAGTATAAATACCGCGAAATTACAGGCAAAGGCGGCTGCAAAGTTACCGTAAGCGCCAGCAGCTTCGTGCCAAAACCGTATACGCCGTTTCAGTGGAGCGCGCAGAACAGCATGGACGAACTGCGCCGCAAACAGTATTTGTTAAAAGACGCCTTAAAAGTAAAAAATATTACTTTCCAGTATCACGACCCGGAAACCAGCATTATGGAAGCCGTTTTTGCACGCGGCGACAGACGCCTTGGCAAAGCGTTATATCTTGCATGGCAGCGCGGAGCCAAATTTGACGGCTGGAGCGAACAGTTTGATTATGAACGCTGGCTGCAGGCCTTGCAGGACTGCGGGCTTGATAAAGAATTTTATATTGCCCGCGAGCGCGGCGAAAACGAAGTATTTCCGTGGGAACATATTCAGCCTGCGGTATCGCGCGCCTTTTTGCGCAATGAATATAAAAAAGCACAGCGCGGCGAACTGACGCACGACTGCCGCCGCGGCAGCTGCACCGGCTGCGGTGTTTGCCAAAAACTTGGCGTACAAGTTAAAGTGGAAGGTTAATAAAATGAAACTGAGATTAAAAATAACCAAAGATAAAAGCATAAGGTTTATATCCCATCTTGAATACGTGCGTACTATCGAACGCGCTATCCGCAGGGCAAAGCTGCCTGCCGCTTACAGCGAGGGTTTTAACCCGCATTTAAAATTCTCGCTGGCATCGGCACTGGGCGTTGGCGTGGTTAGTTATGCCGAATTTTGCGAAATTGAACTGGCTGAACCGATGACGGCAGAAGAAGCAGCAGAAAAAATGCAGAAAGCACTGCCGCGCGGAATCCGCATTTTGGCGGCAGATGTAACGGCAACCAATGCTCCCGCGCTTATGGCGGAAGCAGGCGGCGCAGATTACCGCGTAACCCTGCCGTATGACAAGCCGGTTGACGAAGCTGTGGCGGCGTTTAACGAAGCTGAAAGCATAATTTATGCCAAAGCGGCGCCAAAAGCCAAAACAAAAGTAAAAGAAATTGATGTTAAGTTTTTTATACCGCATATTACGGCTCAAAACAGCGGCGAAGAACTGGTGCTTAATTTCAGCTGCCGCATAACGCCAAACGGCAGCATGAAAGCGGTTGATTTAATAAACACCTTAAACCAGCAGTATAATTTAAATCTGCCTGCCGAAAAAGCCGATATAGAACGCCTTGATTTATATAAGTACGATGCTTTTGGCAACAAACTGCCAATGCTCGGCAAAGACATGGTTGTGCTTGGACAGGCATAACGGCAATATAAAAAAGCCCGGCTGCAAGCCGGGTTATTTTTTTGCAGATTTTTAAATATTTATTGCTTATTACAATATGTAAAAGTTATAATAATTATAGCAGTAATAATTGTTTTGTTAACAAAAAGTACAAAGCATAAAATTTTTTAACAAGAAACGGAGGCAGTGAAATGGATAAATCAGTTTTGTGGAAAATTTCGTACGGCATGTATGCGCTTACGGTAATGGACGGGAAAAGGCCAACAGGCTGCATTATAAACACCGCAGTACAGGTAACAAGCGATAACCCAACCATTGCTATCAGCGTTAATAAAAATAACTATACCTTTACCGCGCTCGAAAAATCCGGAAAATTTGCCTTAACAATCCTTTCGGAAGCAACACCGCAAAATGTTATTGCAAGATTAGGCTTCTGCTCCGGCTGTGATACAGATAAATTTGAGGCTTGCGGTTTTAGCTGGGAAATGAAAAACGGCCTGCCTGTTATAACGGATAAAACCAGCGGTTACATTACTGCCGAAGTGCTTGGCAAATATGAAATGGAAACCCATTTTGTAATTTTGGCGCGCGTTGTTGATGCGGAAGTGCTTGGCGATTACACACCTATGACCTATAAATATTACCATGATGTAATTAAAGGCAAAGCACCTAAAAACGCGCCCACCTATCAGGAAGAAACTGTGGAAACCGCAGGCGAAAAATGGGTATGTACCATTTGCGGCTACGTGTACGAAGGCGATTTAACCAAAGAGCCGGACGACTTTACCTGCCCCATCTGCCGCCAGCCCAAAAGCAGGTTTAAAAGGGTAGAGTAGGGAAGGATTTTTTAAAAGATAGTTATAAAAACAACACCCGGCTAGTAAATAACTAACCGGGTGTTGTTTTTACTGTGTAGTAAGGAAAGTATTAGTAAATATTTCAATCCACGCCTATAGCGACATAACTATAATAACTAAAATAAAATACAAAAACAAGGGTGTTATGAAAATTTTATAAAATATTATAATTACTTTAAAGTTCATTTAATAATATTTTACTTAAAGTTGACAAAGAGCAAAATAATAATTATAATAAAGGTAAATTAAAACGATAGGAGAGGGTTATATGGAATATCCTGCTCATATTAGAAAAGTTGATGGCAAAAAATATATACAAACAGTAGAAGAACATTGCCGTGGAGTAGCTGAAATTGCAGCAGAATTATTAAGGGATATAGGATTAGAAAAAACGGTTTATCTTGCCGGAATGGTACATGATCTCGGAAAATTTTCTGAAAATTTCAAAAATTACATAGAGAAAGCAGCGGATGGAGAGAAAGTTCAGCGAGGATCAGTAAACCATACCTTTGCCGGAGTACGTTTTTTATTGGAGAAACATAGTGATGAACAATTATCCGGATTTAGCGATATTATTTTGGAAATTCTAGCTTACGCAGTTGGAGCGCACCACGGATTGTTTGATTGTGTTGATGATAATAATAACAATGGTTTTACTAAGCGAATACAAAAAGAGGGCATAGATTATTTGAATGCTGCGCAGCAATTTCTTAAAATTTGTTGCAGTGAACAGGATATAGAGGATTTGTTAAAACAATCAGAAAAAGAATTTTTTCCTGTTTTTAATGAAATTGAAAAACTTGCTGATAATGCTGATGCTAAAATACAAAATACGCAAATTACTTTTTATATAGGATTTTTGGCAAGGCTTATACTGTCAGCAATTATAGAGGCAGACAGAAGCGACACTTCGCAGTTTATGAACGGGTATTCTGAAAAAACAGTCAAAAATATTTCTGAAATTTGGATAAACTGTATTAAAAATGTTGAACAAAAATTAAGCACTATGCCGCTTGACAAACCCATTAACAAAACAAGAGCACAAATATCTGCTTTATGTGCAGAAGCTGGCAATTTGGAAAGCGGCATTTACAGGCTGAATTTACCAACGGGAGCAGGTAAAACTCTAACTTCATTGCGGTATGCATTGCATCATGCTTTAGCGCATAATAAAAAACGGATTATTTTTACCATGCCGCTGCTGTCAATTATCGAACAAAATGCCGGAATTATTCATGATTACATAGGTAATGAGGAGCTAATTCTTGAACATCATTCCAACATTGTCGAAACGGATGAAAACGACGAGCTGGATAAACGTGAGCTTTTAGTAGAATCGTGGGATGTTCCTATAATTATAACTACTATGGTGCAGCTGCTTAATACTTTGTTTGCAGGTAAAACGGCAAATATCAGGCGTATGCAGGCTTTATGCAATAGCATTATTGTAATTGATGAGGTTCAAACAGTTCCGGATAAAATGCTGTCGTTATTTAATTTAGCTTTAAATTTTCTTGCCAAAATATGCAATGCCACTATTATTTTATGTTCGGCAACACAGCCGTGTTTTGAAAAAACAATGTATCCATTAGATAAAAGCGTAAAAGATTTAATTACGTTGACGAAAGAGCAGGAAACGGTGTTTAAAAGGGTGCGGTTAGAATATAAAGGCGAAATGGACTGCGAAGAATTAGCAGATTTTGCCGCCGGTATTTTAGAGGAAAATAACAGCTTGCTGCTTGTTTGCAATACTAAAAATGAGGCGGCTGTGATGTTCAATTTATTATGCAGCAAAATAAAAGATGTCAAAGCTTTCCATATTTCTGCCGGAATGTGTACTGCGCACCGAAAAGAAACTATCAAAGAAATGCAAGAAGCGTTAGAAAATAAACAGCAAAAGGTTTTTTGCGTATCAACCCAGGTTATAGAAGCCGGAGTCGATGTATCTTTTGCGAGGGTTATCCGCTTGCTGGCGGGAATGGACAATATAGTTCAGGCAACGGGGCGTGAAAACAGAAACAGGGAATTTGACGGGCTTGCGCCAGGATACATAGTTCGGTTAAAGGGAGAGTTTTTGAAAGGATTATCGGAAATTGAAGACGCTAAAAATGCCGCTGCTGATTTGCTTGTAAAATATAAAAATAATCCGCAAATATACGATGACGATTTGATGTCTGCCAAGGCTGTGAATGAATATTATAAGAGCCTTTATGAAAATGTAAAATCGGGTTATCATGATTTTTATATAGAATCTGTGCGGGACAGCATTTTAAATTTAATGTCATGTAATGAAAATGTCGATTCTGGTAAAATTCCGGAATATAATAAATATTTTATGCATCAGGCCTTAAAAACTGCAGGAGGATTGTTTACTGTTTTTGACGAATCTTCTATTGATATAATTGTTCCTTACGATAGAGGAACAGAGATTATTCAGAAAATTTTTGCTGTTGGTGATAAAGATTATGAAAAATTAAAATCGATTCTTAAGGAAGCAAAACTTTATACGGTTTCTCTGTTCAAGTATCAGAAGATAAAACTTGAGGAACAAGGCGCGTTGATATTTGTACCAAGTGCCGGTGTATATATTTTGCAGGACGGTTATTATGATGAATTAACAGGTTTAAATCTTAATCAATCAGAACTGCCGTTACAAATTTATTAAATAAATTTTGGAGGTGAAAAAATGCATCCTAATATTGTTGAATTTGAAGTATATGGTGATTATGCCTTGTTTTCTGACCCGATTATGAGAGTTGGCGGAGAAAAATGCACTTATCAGGTGCCTACATACGAGGCACTGAAAGGCATTTTATCATCTGTCTACTGGAAACCGACGATCGTCTGGATTATTGATAAAGTTCGCGTAATGAATCCAGTTCAAACAGAGGTTAAAGGCATCAGGCCAATAAAGTATACTGGAGGCAACGATTTATCGTTTTACACATATTTAAAAAACTGCCGTTATCAGGTAATGGCACATTTTGAATGGAACGAAAACAGACCGGAACTTATAGGTGACCGCAACGAGAATAAACATCATTGCATTGCCAAGCGTATGATTGAAAAAGGAGGCCGCCGTGATATATTTTTAGGTACGCGGGAGTGCCAGGGATATGTAGTACCGTGCAAATTTGGAGAAGGAGAAGGTCATTATGATAATATTCAGGAACTGGCCTTTGGGTTAATGTATCATGGAATTACTTATGCTGATGAAGCATTTTCGGAAGAAACAAAAAATTGTATGACTGCAAGATTTTGGTATCCAAAGATGCAAAACGGTGTTATAAATTTTCTTCGTCCTGAAAAATGCCCGATGTATAAAAAGCTGCGTCCGATGGAAATGAAAATATTTTCTGAAACTGATAATAATTTTATCGGTTTGAAGGAATTTGGGGAGGTGTATTAAATGGGCCTGTTCCAAAAAGCGCTGGAAACTTATTCCTGCGTTGCCGATAAAGCAGGAATAACAATAGAAGGTCATGCGGCGCTGCTGCCGTTATCGCATATTATGCAGAATGCAGATATAGAAATCAGCATTGATATAAACGGTAAATTCTATGGAGTAACACTTGTAGATAAAAAAGACAAAAAAACAATTATACCTGCAACAATAGAATCAGCAAGCAGAACCGGCGATAACAACAGGGCACATCCTTTATCAGACCAGTTAAGATACCTCCTAAAGATAAACGAAGATAAATATAATGCTTATATCAGTCAGCTTAAGGCTTGGACAGAATCTGCTTACCGGCACCCTAAGGCAGTTGCTGTTTTAAAATATGTGCAAAGCGGAACAATTTTAAAAGACCTGGCTGATAATAAAGTTATTACATTGAGTGATAAAGGTGAACCCATAGAACCTAAAGGCTGTGATAAATATATGGTGCGTTGGCGTGTTTTAGGAGATACGCAGAATAATATTACAGCTTGCTGGATGGATAAGAGTCTGTTTGAAGCATATATAAATTATTATGACAGTGTGATAAAAAATCATGATATGGCTTTGTGTATGCTTAATGGTGATATGGATATAGTGCTTGAAAGCAATCCTAAGGGAATAGTAGCGGCGAACTATGGCGCTAAACTTATATCTGCCAATGATTCAAGCGGGTTTACTTATCGCGGCAGGTTTACCGATGGCAGGCAAGCCGCAACAGTAGGTTATCATGCTTCGCAGAAAGCTCATAATGCGTTGCAGTGGATTGCCAGTGACAAGGGAGTTAATATCGGCGGCAGGACTTTTATTTGCTGGAATCCTAAAGGCAATAATGTGCCGCAGCGGATAAGTTTATTTAGCGGTGTTAATCAGCCTGCCGGCAGTAATCATCCCGATTATTTAAAAAGTTTACAGCGTACTATGTTAGGATGCCGTAATGATTTGCCGTCTAATGACGATGTTGTTATTGCTTCTTTAGATGCAGCGACAACAGGAAGGCTTTCAGTTGTTTATTACAATGAATTAAAAGCGTCTGATTTTTTGGATAGAGTGGAAAACTGGTATGGAACATGTTGCTGGTATAATTGGTATAATAAACAACTATATGTACAATCTCCGCTAATAACAGATATAGCACGATTTGCTTTTGGGGTTGAAAGAAAAGGCAAAGAAAAAGCCGATATTGATATTAGTGATAAGATTCTTCGTGAACAGGTGCAGCGTTTGTACAGATGTATTGTTGATGAAGCTAAAATTCCTTTAGATATTGTAAAAGCATTATTCAATCGTGCTTCTAAACCATTATCATATGAAGTTGGCAACAGAAGTAAGTTGTTATTTATTTCGTGTGCTGTTATACGTAAATATCATAATGATATTTCAGGTAAGGAGGAATGGACGATGAGTTTAGATGAGAATAAAAAAGACCGCAGTTATCAATTTGGACGCTTGTTTGCGGTTATGGAAAAAATTGAACGTGATACTTATGACAAAGATGAGATGCGTGAACCTAACGCGATAAGGATGCAGGCAGTTTTTTGTGAACGCCCATATTATGTGTTTAAAATTTTAAACGAACGTGTAGTGCCATATTTGCAAAGGCATACTGTTCAAAGCAGGGCTTTTTACAGAAACCTGATTAGTAAAATAATGGATGAATTATCAGAATACTCTGATGTGGAATTAAATAAACCGTTGAAAGAAACGTATTTGATGGGCTATTATTTGCAGCGAAAAGAATTATATACACCTGTTAATAAATAATATTTGGGGAGGAATTTTATTATGGAAACTTTAAAAAACAAAATTGATTTTGTAGTTTTGGTTACGGCAGATAAAGCTAATGTGAACGGCGACCCTTTGGATGGAAACAGGCCAAGAACGGATTATGACGGCTATGGAGAAATTTCTGATGTTTGCATAAAAAGAAAAATCCGCAACAGGATGCAGGATTTGGGAAATAAAATTTTTGTACAATCTGATGACAGATGTGATGATGGCTATGGTAGTTTAAGTGAAAGGGCCGCAGCAAACCTTAAAAATATTAAAGATAAAGATGATTATGCTAAAACAGCCTGTGAAACCTGGCTGGATGTACGCAGTTTTGGGCAGGTATTTGCTTTTAAGGCAAATAAAAAAGGTGAAGGCGTTTCGGTAGGTGTACGCGGTCCGGTATCAATCCATCAGGCAGTAAGCGTTTCTCCAATTCAAATTCAATCTATGCAAATAACCAAAAGCGTTAATGGAGAACCTGCTGAAGGCAAATCAGCAGATACAATGGGCATGAAACATATGGTTAACTTTGGTTTATATAAAATTAAAGGCTCTATTAATGTACAATTAGCAGAAAAAACAGGTTTTACTGACGCAGATGCGCAAGTGCTAAAGAAATGCCTGCAAACATTATTTGTAAACGACGCATCTTCAGCGCGCCCCGAAGGTTCTATGGAAGTTTATAAGGTTTATTGGTGGCAGCATAATTGTAAGGATGGGCAGTATTCTTCGGCTAAAGTACATAGGTCAGTAAAAATCAGTTTAAAAAATAAAGATGATATGCCCAAAAGTATAGATGATTATGTAATAAGCTATGATGACAGCGAAATTAAAGATTTAAATATAGAAATAATTGACGGTATTTAAATTATGAAAGAATATACCGATGAAGATTTACTAATGCTGTCAGGACTCCATCATTTTGCTTTTTGTAAAAGAAGATGGGCATTAGTGCATTTAGAAAATCAATGGGAGGATAATGTAAAAACAGTAGAAGGAAATATTATGCATGAAATTTGTCACGATACTGATTTTTCTGAATCCAGAGGAAATTTGATGATAATTAGAGGATTGTATTTATCATCGTACAAATTGGGCGTGACAGGTCAGTGTGATGTAGTTGAGTTTACGCTTCGCAATGATGAGAAAGGAGCAGTTCTGTTTGGCCGAAAAGGTACGTGGGATGTATGTCCGGTAGAATATAAAAAAGGAAGACCGATTTCAGGGCTGACAGATATTTCTCAGCTTTGCGGGCAGGCTTTATGTCTTGAAGAAATGTTTGCCTGTAAAATTGATTATGGATATCTTTATTATGGGGAAACTCGGAAACGGCAAAAAGTTATTTTTACAAATGAACTGCGCGAACAGGTAAAAGCTATGATTAATGAAATGCACGAATATTACCGGCGCGGTTATACTCCCAAAGTAAAAACAACACCTAAATGTAAAAGTTGCTCTTTAAAAGAACTTTGTTTGCCCAAATTATGCAGAAATATTTCGGTAGGTAACTATTACGCGAAAAATTTGGGGGCGAATGAATAATGAAAAAGCTGCTTAATACGTTGTTTGTCGTTACACCGGATACTTATCTTGCGTTGGAAAATGAAAATGTAGTTATTTATCAGAATGAAAATGTTCTTCGGCGGATACCGCTTTTAACACTGGAAAATATTTTGTATTTTGGTTATAAAGGCGCAAGCCCGGCTTTAATGGGAGCATGTGCAGAACGTAATATTGGCTTATGCTTCTTAAAACAGAGCGGAAGGTTTTTAGCACGGGTTTGTGGTGCTTCTTATGGTAATGTGTTATTGCGTAAAGAACAATACCGAATTTCTGATAATAATATGGCTGCATGTATATATGCCAGAAATTTTATTGCAGGCAAAATATACAACTCACGCAGTGTGTTAAGAAGGGGACTGCGCGACCATCCGCTAAGTGTGGATAATGAAAAAATAGAGTTTATTAGCGATGAGCTGATGAAAAATGCGCGAATTGCCCGTGTATGCAAAGATTTAGATGAATTGAGAGGTATAGAGGGGAATAGCGCTAAACTTTACTTTAGTGCTTTTAAAGAGCTTATTTTAGCCAATAAAACAGTTTTTAATTTTTACGGAAGAATAAAACGTCCGCCAGGAGATCCTGTTAATGCAATGCTTTCTTTTGTATATGTCTTGCTTGCACATGATTGCGCAAATGCACTTGAAAGTGTTGGGTTAGATTCGTATGTAGGTTTTTTACATTCCGATAGGCCCGGCAGGCAATCATTAGCATTAGATTTAATGGAAGAACTGCGTTCGGTATATGCGGACAGATTTGTTCTGTATTTAATAAACAATAGAATGGTTAAAGAAAACTGTTTTGACTATCGCGAAAACAGAAGTGTTTATCTTAATGAAAACGGAAGAAAAATAGTTCTTAGCGAATGGCAAAAAAGAAAACAGGATGCTATTACACATCCGTTTTTAAACGAAAAAATGCAATGGGGATTGTTGCCTTATGTACAAGCTTTGCTTTTAGCACGTTGTATACGTGGCGATTTAGAAGAATATCCGGCGTTTTTATGGAAGTGATTAGATGTTAATTTTAGTTACTTATGATGTTAATACAGAAGATGAAAAAGGTAGAGCCAGACTAAGGAAAGTTGCTAAACTTTGTGTAAAGCATGGGCAAAGAGTGCAAAATTCTGTTTTTGAATGTATTTTAAATGAAGCACAGTATGTTTTATTAAAGCATCAACTATGTGAAATGATTGATGCAGATAAAGATAGCTTGAGATTTTATAATCTTGGCAATAAATATCAGAATAAAACAGAACATTTTGGTGCTAAGGATTCGTATGAAGCGGAAGGATTATTATTATTGTAGTGCGAAGATGAATTAAACATAAATTAGGCAGTAATAAAAAGGCTGCTTTTGAATGGTTTAATTTAGTAAAAAAGTTAGCTTCGCACTTTTATAGGAATAAAACGAGTAATAATTACAGTTTATTCTTATACTGTCGCAGCCCACTCGGGCTGCGTGGATTGAAATCGCTTCCGCCTGCGTTTACTGCCATAACCTTAACAGTCGCAGCCCACTCGGGCTGCGTGGATTGAAATATTTCGTTCTTGCGCCATATAAACCGCACATACAGTCGCAGCCCACTCGGGCTGCGTGGATTGAAATGTAAATGCTAACTGGTATCAGTCTACCGCTTGTGGTCGCAGCCCACTCGGGCTGCGTGGATTGAAATTTTCCAATTTAAGGTTATCTACCGTTACACTGGCTGTCGCAGCCCACTCGGGCTGCGTGGATTGAAATACTTTCGGAAAGTTCGACTCCGGGGTCGATTGCGGTCGCAGCCCACTCGGGCTGCGTGGATTGAAATTGTTCGGCGTGTACGCTTCAAGCCTGTGTTCGACTGTCGCAGCCCACTCGGGCTGCGTGGATTGAAATCTACTGCGGCTGCCCTGTGCTGCCGCCACCTGTCTGTCGCAGCCCACTCGGGCTGCGTGGATTGAAATCCGTAAGCTGGCTATCATCCATGCCCCTCTTGCGTCGCAGCCCACTCGGGCTGCGTGGATTGAAATATCACCGGCACTGCTGATGTTATCTCACCGATAGTCGCAGCCCACTCGGGCTGCGTGGATTGAAATTAATAAAAAAACTTCGCCAAAACAAAAAGACTGTGTCGCAGCCCACTCGGGCTGCGTGGATTGAAATTCAAGCTGCTTTTTGTCTAAACACTGCATACGCTGTCGCAGCCCACTCGGGCTGCGTGGATTGAAATATCTACTACTACCCCATTCTGCTTTACATCATCTGTCGCAGCCCACTCGGGCTGCGTGGATTGAAATAGCAGATTATTTTCGTGATGGTGTTGGTTATTTGGTCGCAGCCCACTCGGGCTGCGTGGATTGAAATAATGTGCGGCCAAAAGCTGAGGTGGAAATAATGATGTCGCAGCCCACTCGGGCTGCGTGGATTGAAATATCAATCAAACCTTGAGAGTTGCCAAACAGTTCAGCGTCGCAGCCCACTCGGGCTGCGTGGATTGAAATAATTCACTGGGCGCAGAAGGGATACCGACATTCGCAGTCGCAGCCCACTCGGGCTGCGTGGATTGAAATTTTTATTTACTTTCAATATCATCGCCCTCTTTTTGTCGCAGCCCACTCGGGCTGCGTGGATTGAAATTGTTTGTCCATTGCGGCAAAAGCGTCTGCCAAGGTCGCAGCCCACTCGGGCTGCGTGGATTGAAATCTGCTTCGGTGTTAGCTTTTCCATTGCGCCACCTGTCGCAGCCCACTCGGGCTGCGTGGATTGAAATCACGAAGGTTATATCGTCTATGGACAAAGTCGGCGTCGCAGCCCACTCGGGCTGCGTGGATTGAAATGTATAGTGGCGTTTGTATCGAAAAGGTTGTTACCGGTCGCAGCCCACTCGGGCTGCGTGGATTGAAATTGCCGTACTCCCAGCGGCATTACTATCAAAGCCTGTCGCAGCCCACTCGGGCTGCGTGGATTGAAATACCGATAAAAATGGTGGACAGTTCTGCACCCTGAGTCGCAGCCCACTCGGGCTGCGTGGATTGAAATGCCTTTGCGCAACTGGATAGTGATACGCACTGTTTGTCGCAGCCCACTCGGGCTGCGTGGATTGAAATACAGTCCAAAATTATGATGTAAAGTGCCGCAGGCAAAGTCGCAGCCCACTCGGGCTGCGTGGATTGAAATCTTAATCATCGTCTGTTTCCAGTGAAACTTGCAGCGTCGCAGCCCACTCGGGCTGCGTGGATTGAAATATATGCCGTACTGTGACGCATTAGCTTGCGCAACGTCGCAGCCCACTCGGGCTGCGTGGATTGAAATTGCTGACTGCCTGCTGCTGCGCCGGTAATAACGCCGGGTCGCAGCCCACTCGGGCTGCGTGGATTGAAATATTTAACGCACCGCTGCCATTTACCGCCGCGTCAAGGTCGCAGCCCACTCGGGCTGCGTGGATTGAAATACTATCTCGGGACTTCGCTAACAGCCTGATGGTTTCTGTCGCAGCCCACTCGGGCTGCGTGGATTGAAATATTTAATGCGCCGCTGCCATTTACCGCCGCGTCAAGTCGCAGCCCACTCGGGCTGCGTGGATTGAAATTTTATGCGGGTACAGCGTCAAGTTATTGGCTTTGGTCGCAGCCCACTCGGGCTGCGTGGATTGAAATCGCAAGGTCTGTAACAGGCGATTGGTCTGTGTTAGTCGCAGCCCACTCGGGCTGCGTGGATTGAAATACCGGCACGCCAATTTCCATAGCTATCAGCATACGGTCGCAGCCCACTCGGGCTGCGTGGATTGAAATGACAATCATAATCACGTTAGCGTTAAGGGATGTTACGTCGCAGCCCACTCGGGCTGCGTGGATTGAAATCTGCTGTATTTACTGCAAATATTACTGTCGGCGCAGTCGCAGCCCACTCGGGCTGCGTGGATTGAAATCGTCACCGCCTACAAAAGCGACTAACGGTAAGACAGTCGCAGCCCACTCGGGCTGCGTGGATTGAAATATTAGTTTTGTTATAGCTGATGAACGAACCTGCTTCAAGTCGCAGCCCACTCGGGCTGCGTGGATTGAAATAAACTCTGACTGTGTTTCTTCGTTCCTGCCTGTTAGTCGCAGCCCACTCGGGCTGCGTGGATTGAAATACCTTTGCGCAACTGGATAGTAATGCGGACTGTTTTGTCGCAGCCCACTCGGGCTGCGTGGATTGAAATTGTATGCCTTTTTCAACGTCTTTTGTATCAAGCGTCGCAGCCCACTCGGGCTGCGTGGATTGAAATCTCATATGCGCGGTGTTCGTTTATGTTGTTTATATGTCGCAGCCCACTCGGGCTGCGTGGATTGAAATCTTTTAAGGTTTATGGTGCGCGTCAATGTTCTCAGTCGCAGCCCACTCGGGCTGCGTGGATTGAAATAACACTGGCGTTTATGCGTTTATCGCCGATTACAGTCGCAGCCCACTCGGGCTGCGTGGATTGAAATCGAAGTCGAAGTTACCCCGACCGTAAAAGACGAGTCGCAGCCCACTCGGGCTGCGTGGATTGAAATTGCGATTTAAACGCATAAGTAACAAGCGCGTTGTGTCGCAGCCCACTCGGGCTGCGTGGATTGAAATGTTAAATCTCGGGTTGTTCTCATATGGATAAATGTCGCAGCCCACTCGGGCTGCGTGGATTGAAATATCTTCGTACAGCTTTGCTGATAACTGGTTAATTGGTCGCAGCCCACTCGGGCTGCGTGGATTGAAATTTGTACGCTTGTCGGCGTTGACGGTATCAGTGCAGGTCGCAGCCCACTCGGGCTGCGTGGATTGAAATAAAGCCGTTGCGCATTTCTTTACGTTCTTTTGCTGTCGCAGCCCACTCGGGCTGCGTGGATTGAAATAATCAAAGATAATATTTTTTTTGAAATGCCTATGTCGCAGCCCACTCGGGCTGCGTGGATTGAAATACCATCGGGCACGGCTACCGGCTTTGGGGCAACAGTCGCAGCCCACTCGGGCTGCGTGGATTGAAATAAAAGCGTTGCACCGGCATAAACCCGGTAATTCGTCGCAGCCCACTCGGGCTGCGTGGATTGAAATTATTACTATTATTTGTTTTGGCATCTACAAAACGTATGTCGCAGCCCACTCGGGCTGCGTGGATTGAAATTGTTAAAAGTGCTTCAATTCTTGCAACTGCTTTTGGTCGCAGCCCACTCGGGCTGCGTGGATTGAAATATCCTGCGTGGCGATTGCCGGGTAAGATATTACTGTCGCAGCCCACTCGGGCTGCGTGGATTGAAATACAATTTGGTTTGCACCAATCGTCATTCGCTTTCGTCGCAGCCCACTCGGGCTGCGTGGATTGAAATCATAAGCATTTTTGTATGCTTGTTTCTGCGTTCCAGTCGCAGCCCACTCGGGCTGCGTGGATTGAAATAATTACGCCGTTGCGGATAGCGCGGTTAATCGGGTGTCGCAGCCCACTCGGGCTGCGTGGATTGAAATACCGCTGGCGTGCGGCAATATGCTTTCCAGTTTAAAATGTCGCAGCCCACTCGGGCTGCGTGGATTGAAATAAGGTTTGATTGATGAAAAATCTGACCTTGTACGTCGCAGCCCACTCGGGCTGCGTGGATTGAAATATTGCCTACCTCCGTTAATTTACTTTTTCAAAATCGGTCGCAGCCCACTCGGGCTGCGTGGATTGAAATTTTTTGGTCACGTTCTGCCTTTAATACAGATTTTTTGTCGCAGCCCACTCGGGCTGCGTGGATTGAAATCCACAAGGTAAAATTCGGGTCTAATAACACCACAGTCGCAGCCCACTCGGGCTGCGTGGATTGAAATTATATGTTAGTCTGCCATATTGCCACCTTGAAGGAACGTCGCAGCCCACTCGGGCTGCGTGGATTGAAATGGCTATGATAATAGCTTTGCCAAACCGCGCAGACTGGTCGCAGCCCACTCGGGCTGCGTGGATTGAAATAAACAATGAAAACGAAGGCAGTGACGGAAGTTCCAGTCGCAGCCCACTCGGGCTGCGTGGATTGAAATATCAGCCTGCACTCCTGCGTTTTGTGCCGCGCCTGTCGCAGCCCACTCGGGCTGCGTGGATTGAAATTGAATAAATCGCGGCTTGCCGCTGCAAATTCCTGTCGCAGCCCACTCGGGCTGCGTGGATTGAAATAACAGCTTTGAAAATGGCGTGGGTATCAGTCCAAGTCGCAGCCCACTCGGGCTGCGTGGATTGAAATCCAGCTGGAAGTGTTGGGGATAAGCTGGAATGCAGTCGCAGCCCACTCGGGCTGCGTGGATTGAAATTAAATGCTGTAAGGTTTGATTGTCTAACGGCTGCCAGTCGCAGCCCACTCGGGCTGCGTGGATTGAAATACAGCGACGGTCACGTTACGGTATCGCGCACCGGTCGCAGCCCACTCGGGCTGCGTGGATTGAAATATCGTTAAGGTTAGGAATAAACTTATCGACAATCGTCGCAGCCCACTCGGGCTGCGTGGATTGAAATCACGAAGGTTATATTATCAGACGCCAATGTCGGCAGTCGCAGCCCACTCGGGCTGCGTGGATTGAAATGTTTTTAACTGTATCGTTGTAGGCTTCTTTAGCGTCGCAGCCCACTCGGGCTGCGTGGATTGAAATGTTTCAAGGTGGGCAACAAAAAAAGCGCATACAGTCGCAGCCCACTCGGGCTGCGTGGATTGAAATTGATTGCTTCCGCGTCAGTAATGCTCATCGAGTTTGTCGCAGCCCACTCGGGCTGCGTGGATTGAAATACAACTACCGCCAGTATATATTATAGTATATCACGTCGCAGCCCACTCGGGCTGCGTGGATTGAAATATCTTCCGTTACCATAAATTCTCCTTCGAGTTCTGTCGCAGCCCACTCGGGCTGCGTGGATTGAAATTTTTTTGTATGTCTGTTTTGCGTTTTTATTTAAGTCGCAGCCCACTCGGGCTGCGTGGATTGAAATTTACACTAATTTGAACTCCAATACTAAAATCTCTGTCGCAGCCCACTCGGGCTGCGTGGATTGAAATATTGAATTTTTAAGGTAAACGCCGTCAAAGGTCGTCGCAGCCCACTCGGGCTGCGTGGATTGAAATTAAAAGCAGATGGTGCACAAAGCGTTTAAAAACGCGTCGCAGCCCACTCGGGCTGCGTGGATTGAAATTATCCTCACGGTAAAAATCCGGCGCTTTTAGCTGGGTCGCAGCCCACTCGGGCTGCGTGGATTGAAATGCCTTTTCGCAACTGGATAGTGATACGCACTGTTTGTCGCAGCCCACTCGGGCTGCGTGGATTGAAATTGCGGCAAACGCACCGGGGAGAATTGCAGGCTGGTCGCAGCCCACTCGGGCTGCGTGGATTGAAATGCCGGTATGGTTGTGTTCTCGTTTGCCGTAAACTGTCGCAGCCCACTCGGGCTGCGTGGATTGAAATGCCTTTTCGCAACTGGATAGTGATACGCACTGTTTTGTCGCAGCCCACTCGGGCTGCGTGGATTGAAATTGATGTTAAATTTGCCGTCAATGTTTGTTTCTTTATTGTCGCAGCCCACTCGGGCTGCGTGGATTGAAATCAGTAATAAAGATTCCCGTCCATAGCTGCATGCGGTCGCAGCCCACTCGGGCTGCGTGGATTGAAATAATGGAAAAACACAAAAAATCAGTTGACCAGGCAAAGTCGCAGCCCACTCGGGCTGCGTGGATTGAAATTCCGGCGGGGCTTAACAGTACCGGAGCCGGTGACCTCGTCGCAGCCCACTCGGGCTGCGTGGATTGAAATACCGATTAGCTCCAGTATCGCACGTATTACCGGCTTATGTCGCAGCCCACTCGGGCTGCGTGGATTGAAATTAAAAATTTATCAAGGTCGCGCTGGTCGCGGGCAGGTCGCAGCCCACTCGGGCTGCGTGGATTGAAATGTTTTAGTTTCTGCCATTATTGTTACCTCCTTTGAGTCGCAGCCCACTCGGGCTGCGTGGATTGAAATTTTGAAAGCTGTAAATGTTATCGAAGCGCAGGTTGAGGTCGCAGCCCACTCGGGCTGCGTGGATTGAAATATTTTCATTTTTCGTTTTTTCGTTTCCCATACGTGTCGCAGCCCACTCGGGCTGCGTGGATTGAAATAAACTCTGACTGTGTTTCTTCGTTCCGTCCTGTTGTCGCAGCCCACTCGGGCTGCGTGGATTGAAATCGTGTCCGCCTGCGTTTACTGCCATAACCTTAAGTCGCAGCCCACTCGGGCTGCGTGGATTGAAATATCAAATAACGGCTGTACTTTGTCATAGTCCAGCTTGGTCGCAGCCCACTCGGGCTGCGTGGATTGAAATGGTTACACCATCAGTGTGCCGCTTGCCAGCAGCATGTCGCAGCCCACTCGGGCTGCGTGGATTGAAATCAGGCAGGGAAGTTAAAGAAATTGGTCCGCTGCCGGGTCGCAGCCCACTCGGGCTGCGTGGATTGAAATTGGCTTCGATTATCATGTCCTTTAAGCCCTGTAGTCGCAGCCCACTCGGGCTGCGTGGATTGAAATAACGTTTTTTAGGCCCGATTTATTCGGCTGTTGACGGGTCGCAGCCCACTCGGGCTGCGTGGATTGAAATATTACCGGTCCGAACCAGTCTGCGTTGCTCCACGTCGCAGCCCACTCGGGCTGCGTGGATTGAAATGCTGAATATCACAAGGACCCTACCCGCTTTATAAGTCGCAGCCCACTCGGGCTGCGTGGATTGAAATTGCCGTGGAACCCGGAAGACGGCAGGCGGCTTTGGGTCGCAGCCCACTCGGGCTGCGTGGATTGAAATATTACAGCTACTTTCCAAACCTTTGGCTGCGTAAAGTCGCAGCCCACTCGGGCTGCGTGGATTGAAATCAGAAATGAAACAGGAGGTAATGGCACAATGAAAGTCGCAGCCCACTCGGGCTGCGTGGATTGAAATTATAAGCATTTAGATGAAATCCGCGGCAACGCAGAGTCGCAGCCCACTCGGGCTGCGTGGATTGAAATCATGTCGCTTATAGCTTGTTTGACTTCGCGTATATGTCGCAGCCCACTCGGGCTGCGTGGATTGAAATTTTTTCGCGCTTATAGTTGGCAATGTCCACATAGTCGCAGCCCACTCGGGCTGCGTGGATTGAAATTGCTTGAAGCAGTTCTTTTAACACATCCTCCACCAGTCGCAGCCCACTCGGGCTGCGTGGATTGAAATCCATTGTTCTGCATCACGTTTTAGCTTAAAACCACGGTCGCAGCCCACTCGGGCTGCGTGGATTGAAATTTTCATTTTTTAACCTCCTGCCAAGGATTTGCAAGTCGCAGCCCACTCGGGCTGCGTGGATTGAAATCAAAGCGTTTCACCCGGCTGAACTGTATGTACCGGTCGCAGCCCACTCGGGCTGCGTGGATTGAAATTGGTTACCTACCTTGTAAATCGTGCAGGCCATTTTAAGTCGCAGCCCACTCGGGCTGCGTGGATTGAAATGCATTGCTAAAAACATCATTGCTGATGCAGGATTGTCGCAGCCCACTCGGGCTGCGTGGATTGAAATACAGTTCCGTTTTCATGCCAACGGCGATATTACTGTCGCAGCCCACTCGGGCTGCGTGGATTGAAATCTATTCTACATGGCGGCCATAACCGCCATAATTGTCGCAGCCCACTCGGGCTGCGTGGATTGAAATTCCGTGACCGCATGGGCTTGACTATCAGCGAAACGTCGCAGCCCACTCGGGCTGCGTGGATTGAAATGTGTAATGCGTTGCTGCGAACTGCCACGGCTGCGATGTCGCAGCCCACTCGGGCTGCGTGGATTGAAATCTTATAGCTTATTATAAGGGGCTTTTTATTTGTAGTCGCAGCCCACTCGGGCTGCGTGGATTGAAATGGCTATGTTGCTAACCCGCAGGCGTGGAGCAAAAAGTCGCAGCCCACTCGGGCTGCGTGGATTGAAATGTTAATTGTTACGATACCATTCTGCGTTGCCGCGGGTCGCAGCCCACTCGGGCTGCGTGGATTGAAATAGTAACTACCATTGCAGACTTTATCGCCGCAAATGAGTCGCAGCCCACTCGGGCTGCGTGGATTGAAATATCGTCAAAAAGTGCGTGTGCTTCCGGGTCAGTGGTCGCAGCCCACTCGGGCTGCGTGGATTGAAATCATTACAGATTGCCGCTGGTATACGCAGGCTGGGTCGCAGCCCACTCGGGCTGCGTGGATTGAAATATCAAATGTATATGCGCTAAATAATGTTTTAACATGTCGCAGCCCACTCGGGCTGCGTGGATTGAAATTCCCAACCGGGAATAACAGTTACAATCTTTGTAACGGTCGCAGCCCACTCGGGCTGCGTGGATTGAAATAACTGCACGCTCGTTAAATCTCGGATTGTTCTCAGTCGCAGCCCACTCGGGCTGCGTGGATTGAAATCTTCTTTTTAGCCTTCGATGTTGTCCAAGGCTTTGTCGCAGCCCACTCGGGCTGCGTGGATTGAAATCTTTTCGGCTCGTGCCGTTCTTTATCTTGTCTTGTCGCAGCCCACTCGGGCTGCGTGGATTGAAATCTTAATCAGCCTATCAATATACCACTGCGCTTTAGTCGCAGCCCACTCGGGCTGCGTGGATTGAAATTTTTTCGTAAAAGCTAACAGTTGCGCCGCATTTATGTCGCAGCCCACTCGGGCTGCGTGGATTGAAATAATAAACTCCGTATGCAGTACATCAAGATTATCAGTCGCAGCCCACTCGGGCTGCGTGGATTGAAATATCGCCATAGTGGCGTTGAAAGTGGACCGAGTAAGTCGCAGCCCACTCGGGCTGCGTGGATTGAAATGAACACTTCTTTTACAAGGTCTGCTAATGCTTTGCCCGTCGCAGCCCACTCGGGCTGCGTGGATTGAAATAACGAAACAGAGCAGAAGGCAAGGCGCTTGCTCCGTCGCAGCCCACTCGGGCTGCGTGGATTGAAATTTCCAGCAAGCGTTTCCCTTCAGGGCGCATTTCTGTCGCAGCCCACTCGGGCTGCGTGGATTGAAATATCATATCAGATGAACCTATTCCGGGCTGCCGCAGTCGCAGCCCACTCGGGCTGCGTGGATTGAAATATTTTTTGTCCCTTTTCATGCCGATCCAGTTTTTAGTCGCAGCCCACTCGGGCTGCGTGGATTGAAATATGATTGCGGCTGCTCCTTACTGCTAATTTCATAAACGTCGCAGCCCACTCGGGCTGCGTGGATTGAAATGTTTCGGCAAATAAAAGGGACCAGGCGCGTCAACGTCGCAGCCCACTCGGGCTGCGTGGATTGAAATAGTTTTTGACCGCAGTATTTACAATACGGCGGTTCGTCGCAGCCCACTCGGGCTGCGTGGATTGAAATCACACCGCTATATTGGCTGCCGGAGCTGGGCTCGGTCGCAGCCCACTCGGGCTGCGTGGATTGAAATTTTTTTTCTTTGTTTTGCTGCACAATCTAAACAACATGTCGCAGCCCACTCGGGCTGCGTGGATTGAAATGGTTGCGCTAAAGCGTCCTGCCATAATCTGTTAAAGTCGCAGCCCACTCGGGCTGCGTGGATTGAAATCGGTAAGTCCTCGAAATCATCTGCACCTTCTTCGGTCGCAGCCCACTCGGGCTGCGTGGATTGAAATAGCAACACAACCGGCATATCTTCCAACATTTTGCGTCGCAGCCCACTCGGGCTGCGTGGATTGAAATGTCCCCGTGCTGCCGAATCCGCCAGTGCGTTCACCGTCGCAGCCCACTCGGGCTGCGTGGATTGAAATTTGCATTTGTTTCATTTTGCATAAACTTTCCTTCGTCGCAGCCCACTCGGGCTGCGTGGATTGAAATAACTTCTGCCCGCAGCAAGCACAATGCGGAAAATAGTCGCAGCCCACTCGGGCTGCGTGGATTGAAATTGTGCCAATCTGTGGGCATGGCTTTTCTTCCATTGTCGCAGCCCACTCGGGCTGCGTGGATTGAAATACTATACCTGTTTGAACTGGTTTGTTTGTAGAACGTCGCAGCCCACTCGGGCTGCGTGGATTGAAATCATCAAGGCAATGCAAGTATATGACGGTAGCTGGTCGCAGCCCACTCGGGCTGCGTGGATTGAAATTACTTCAACGTCTGCGGGAGCAACGGACGCCGCCGAGTCGCAGCCCACTCGGGCTGCGTGGATTGAAATTGCGCTGTCATGCCTTAATCTGTGGCAATCGTCGTCGCAGCCCACTCGGGCTGCGTGGATTGAAATATTGTCAAACCGTTTACGCAAATCGGCTGGCAGACGGTCGCAGCCCACTCGGGCTGCGTGGATTGAAATGCCATATACTTGGTCAAGTATTTTCATGTCGACCGTCGCAGCCCACTCGGGCTGCGTGGATTGAAATTCCGGCGGGGCTTAACAGTACCGGCGCAGGCGACCTGTCGCAGCCCACTCGGGCTGCGTGGATTGAAATTACCGTTCAGCCACCTGCGTTATCACTGATGCCGCAGTCGCAGCCCACTCGGGCTGCGTGGATTGAAATCTGAATTGGATATCTCTAAAGCTAAATATACTGATGTCGCAGCCCACTCGGGCTGCGTGGATTGAAATAATACGCACAGCCCATTCACGGGACTTAGCAAGACGGTCGCAGCCCACTCGGGCTGCGTGGATTGAAATAAGTAGTGGCATGGGCAGCGCAGAGAGCGTCATTAAGTCGCAGCCCACTCGGGCTGCGTGGATTGAAATCTAATCCACTTTGAATAACGGAACCGGTATAACCGTCGCAGCCCACTCGGGCTGCGTGGATTGAAATCTACTGAGTATGACGAAGATGGTAATGAAAATCTGTCGCAGCCCACTCGGGCTGCGTGGATTGAAATTATTGCTAATAGCGGCGCTCCAACCGGCACTATGTCGCAGCCCACTCGGGCTGCGTGGATTGAAATCAGTAAGCCAGCTTGTATGCTTTCTTTCATGCTTGTCGCAGCCCACTCGGGCTGCGTGGATTGAAATAATTACCCTAAAAAGATTTAATCCAGCCTTCGCGTCGCAGCCCACTCGGGCTGCGTGGATTGAAATCACATACGGCCCCAAAATCCACCGCCTTCAGGTTCGGTCGCAGCCCACTCGGGCTGCGTGGATTGAAATCAATACATCGGCGTATACCAAATATTTCCAGTATCGTCGCAGCCCACTCGGGCTGCGTGGATTGAAATACCGATGCGCCAGCGCATCACCGCTTCGGCCCAGGTCGCAGCCCACTCGGGCTGCGTGGATTGAAATGTCTATGGTACGTACCGGCGAACTGTCCAGACCAGTCGCAGCCCACTCGGGCTGCGTGGATTGAAATCAAATTGTTCCACTGAAATAATGTGCATAAACCGGTCGCAGCCCACTCGGGCTGCGTGGATTGAAATGTACATCGCCTTTACTTCGCCGCGATAATCATTAGTCGCAGCCCACTCGGGCTGCGTGGATTGAAATATCATAACGGTATTCGTATAAATCAACATTATTAGTCGCAGCCCACTCGGGCTGCGTGGATTGAAATCCATAAAGTTTTCAAAATGTTCCCATACAAGACGGGTCGCAGCCCACTCGGGCTGCGTGGATTGAAATTTACGGACATCTGGGAAAAAGGTCATGTTATTATCGGTCGCAGCCCACTTGTGCTGTGTGGATTGAAATACCGTAGGTCAACATTTCATCATCGTTTACTTTTACGTTGCCATGGAACATGGGCAGCATAGTTGATGCGTCAATAGCATTGTTTTTGTTAAGTGCTTCCAGCAGGGCAGTGTCTACCATGCTGCGGTGACATTTTTCGCGTTCTTCGGCGTTTTTAGTGTTAAGGTCTGCAATCTGTTTTTCAAGACGCTTAATTTTGCGTTCAGCGGCGGCGTTATCTCCTGTTCCACCTTTTGCCTTTAAAGCGTCGGCAACAGCAGCCTGCAAATCCTCTGCATCTTCATCAACGCCCAGCACATCGGCGAACACTGCAATCTTTTCTTCCAGCGGCTTAACTTTGCCCTCGGCATCTTTTACCTTCGTATTCAGCGTGCGGATGTTCTTTTCTTTAGCCTTGATATCTTCATCTTTAGCTTTAATAACTGCTTCCAACGCTTTTGCAACCGGACCGCCGTCCTGAGTTTTGTTTAAAAATGCGTAAATTTCTTCAATGTTCATAATTTACTCCTTCAAATTTATTTTTGGGTATAAAAAAAGCCGCTTTATATGCGGCACAAACAATCAATATCCCCACCTCCTAAAATCGGGCATAAAAAAACGCCTATGTAAAAACATAAGCGCGGCTAATCTTTAAGTTGTTCTAATTCAGCATTTATTTTTTTTACTTTTTCCCAAAATGTTCGCATGAGTTCTTTTTGCTCTCTTAAATAAGGGCACTGGCTATCTAACCCACCAGTTCCATATTTTTCTTCCCATTCTAATATTTTATCTACAACTTTGCTATATTCTTTTTTATGTTCATTGTATAATTGCTCTTTTCGGGCAATCAACTCATCTTTTTTATTCACGAGAAATTCTCCTATAATAATATTTATATTTCTTAGCCAAAATATTATTTATTTCATGGAAGCCATCCTCATCAATATCAAAATCTACGCCGTAATCTCCAAACCGAGATTTATCTAAAACTTCCATATAGGCTATAGTGTTAAAATCAATAGCGATATTGTTAGTATTCCCAAACAAAGTATTTTGATTAGTTACAATTTCGTAAATATACTTTTTATCAACACCTCTAAGCCTATGAAGTTTATAATTTAAAACCTCTTTTATATCAAAATGACTAAAACAATAGTGTGTTTCTTTTAGCGGATGGTTATGCGTAACGGTTGCCCCTTCGAGTTCTTTTTCTCCAATGCTACGAAAGTTAACACTTGCTTCTTCACCAACAACACTAAATACCTTACCTTCTTTGGTAACTATTATAGCAGTTTCATGGTTAAGTTTCACCATTTCCTTTTCGTACTTTTCCAGTGTTTCGTCAATTTTATCTAAATCAACCTTGCCTATAAATATAGGCTCGCTGACTTTGCCGCTGAAAACTTTGCCAACAAAATCATTTGCGCCCAGCCTTATAACAGCAGGTTTAGATTTATGTACCAGCTTTTGCCAGTCCTCACCGGCAAGATAACGCGCTGCGCCTTCTTTTCCAAACAGCAGTTGCTTTTGTACGGCGCTGCGGCTGTTGATATATTCGCGCGCTTTTTCCGGCTTCCATTCACCCTTTAACTGCCATTTAAAAACCTTGCCATAATAGCACATGCAGTGCGGGTGTACCGGTATTTCCGGTTGTATGCCCTTTGGCCATATACCTTTACCAAAGCCAAAGTCGGCGTTAGCATAAACATCGCAAATATCATAAGGCTTTCTTTTATGTGCCGATGACAGTGTGTATTTAAAGCCGACAACATCGTCATCACTATCGCTGTCAGCCATATAACCTTCATACCAAGCGCGGGCGGACTCAGTCCTGGCGATGCGTTCGGCATAATACCGGCTTTTTTCCTGCACCGCCGCCCACAACGCTTTATCAACGGCTTCGGTTTCCAGCTTTGCGCAGGCTTCAACAAGGTCTTTATATGCCCTTTTCAGAGTCTTGGTTGTCAACTTGTCAGCATGTCGCAGCCCATTCGGGCTGCGTGGATTGAAATACCAATTTTGGGCAGAATATGCTGACGGAGCAAGTCGCAGCCCATTCGGGCTGCGTGGATTGAAATGCAAAATTCGTGTCTGATTATAAAAAGCCAGATGCCGTCGCAGCCCTTTTGGGCTGTGTGAATTAGATTCTGGAATGATGTCAGATGATGAAGAATTCCACGAAATTAACAAAATATTAGCAAAAACTTATAATTATAAATACAGGAGAATATCTCGTGAGTATGAGTAAAAGAGAAGAATTAATTGCTGAACGTCAGCAGTTAATTGATGAACATCTAAAACAACATAATGAACTTGTTAAAAAATCTGATAGTTGGATTAAGAAAAACTGGAAGGGTGGGCTAGATGGTACAGACCCTTACGAGGAAGAAGATAGAAAGTTGAAAAAAGTGTTTTGGGAAAAAATAAAAAGAATAAATGCTGAATTAGAAATACTTAAAGATTAACTGCGCTTATGTTTTTACATAGGCGCTTTTTTGAATGAGATAAAATATACATTGATTTTACTGTATGCTTTTTTATAATGTTAGTGCTAAAATTTTGCCGTTTTTTATTTATTTTTTTACTACTTTAATATCAGATATTTAAAATATAAAGGATTTCTTATATTTTTGTCGAATTAATTATTATATATTTTAGTGTGTTTTATGGAGTCTGTTATGGTGGATTATACTTTACTTGCAAAAGCTGCTTTGCTGCACGATATTGGCAAATTATGCTATCGTGCGGGGCTTACAAATGAGCCGGAAACATATCCCGAATATGGTGCCCGGTGGCTGGCGCGTTTATTGCCCGAAGATGATGAAGCCATGCAGCAGCTTCTGCGCTGCATAAGCTATCACCGCAGGCGCGATTTTGAAGCAGTAAAACTTAAAGACGATGATTTGGCATATTTAGTTTATTTTGCCGATACAATTGCGTTCGGCGCAGAAAAGACCGAACGCCGCCAGGATGATAAGTTTGATGCTTCGCTGTGCCTGGAATCGGTATTTAATTATTTTTCGGACCACGATACTTATAAACGCTATTTTTTGCTTAAGGAAATAAATACCGGCAAAGAAATTAATTACGCAGTGCGTGATAACATTAAAGCAAGCCCGGAAGATTATTTAAAACTTTTAAAAATAATTGAAAATAAATTAAAGCAAAAGCCTTTGGCGCAGATGTACCCCTATGAGCTTTTGCAGGTGCTTGAAGACGCCCTGTATTATGTGCCGCTTACGGTGCGCGAGGATTTGCCGCGCGATATTTCGATGTTTGAGCATGTAAAAATAACGGCGGCGCTTGCAGTAAGTATAGCCCATTATTTTGAAGCTAACGGAATTACTTCGTATGCTTCGCTTTGTGAAAAGCAAAAAATTGCCCAAATACAAAACGAGCCGCTGTTTTTAATTGTTTCTGCCGATATTGCCGGCATTTACGGATTTTTAACAACTCCGGCAGAGCAGTCGCCGCTTGCTACCATGCGCGGGCGCTCGCTGTATCTGGAATATTTTTCGCAGCTTATAGCAGATGAACTTGTAAATTATTTAAAACTTTCACGTGCAAACATTATTTATACCGGCGGCGGGCGTTTGTATTTGCTGGCGCCTAATACGCCGCAGTTTAAAGAGGGCGTAAAAACTTTTGCGGAGTACATTAACGGGTGGCTGCTGCAAAATTTTGGCACTCAGCTTTATGTATCTGTCGGCGCGGCGGAATTTACGCCGGTAGAGCTGGTTGGCAGGCAGCTTGGCAGCGATGTTATGGCGCGTGCCGATTTGCAGGTGGAAAACAATAAAAAGAACCGTTATTCGGAATCGGTTCTGGCAGGGCTGTTTGACCCTGAAAGCAGTTTTAACCACAACGAAGCGGCTTCGGAATGCTGCGTATGCCACAGAAACGTTGCTGCTGCCGATGAAGGGCGCAAAGACGGCCTGTGCAGCAACTGCCGTGCGCTGCTTGAACTCGGCAAAGCTTCTTTTATGGATGATAAGGTGCTGGCAGTATGTTCAAACCGCATCAGCGGATGTATTGCGGTGCCGGGCTATAAAAGGGTGCTGTATTTAAAAATAATAGCTGCCAAGGATTTGGAAAAATTTAAGCAGCATAATAAACTGGCTTATCTTTACAGTATTAAAGGCGGAAGTTCCGATAACTGCCCGTATTTCCGCATCCGCCGCTGCGATTACTGCGTGCGCGACGCAAAAAGCGGCAGGCTGCCCGATATGAAGATGCTGGCGGCCAAAAGCATGGGCGAAACTTACACCGGTGTTAAGCGCCTGGGCGTTTTAATGGCGGACGTCGATGCTATCGGCATAGCTTTAAAAGCAGGTTTTTACCGCAACGATTTGCCAGACCCGCTGAGGTATCTTACATTATCGAGGCAGGCGGCGTTTTCAGGAAGGCTGTCATTCTTTTTTAAAGTAATTTTAAATAAAATTTTTAAAGGCGATATGCAGAACGCTTCCGGCAAAGTAACACCGGTGTTCAGGTTGTTTAACAAGCCCAAGCAGCTTTGGCGCAACATACACGTAATTTACAGCGGCGGCGATAACATTTTTCTGCTTGGCGCATGGGATGACGTGGTGGAAGTGGCGGTTGATATTCACCGCGCGTTTGAAAGCTACACCAACGGCAAACTGGCATTTTCGGCTGGCATAGGCATGTTTACGCCCGATTTCCCCGTTAGCCAGATGTTTATTCAGGCGCAGCTGCTGAAAAAAACCGCTAAAAATGTTCCCGGTACCGGCAAAATTGCTTTGTTCGGGCAGAATGCAGATTATGTAAGCGGCCCTGAAGGCGGGCTGGCCCATGTTTATGACTGGAACGTTTTTGAAAAACAGGTTTGCAGTGAAAAACTTAACTTTTTAACAAACAATTTAAGTTTCGGCATTGCTGCAGTACCCGGCAAAATAAAGGCCGACAGGAACACTTTGTATAAGCTGCACGGCGTGCTTGCCGCAGCAGCAGGCAGGTTTAATCTGGCTCAGTTTGCTTATGCGGTTGCTCTGCTTGAACCTAAATCGGAAAATGCCGCACAGGCGGAAATATATAATAATCTTCGCAGCAGGCTGTATGCCTGGGCGCTTGATACGGAAGGGCGCAGGCAGCTTTTAACGGCGCTGGAACTTTTAATTTACAGTTTGCCCAATGCGCCTAAGGAGGACTTTTAATGGATATTATAGCCAGGGCCGAAAATGCCATTAAAGGCATCATGGTTAAAGACAAATTTAATAATAATGTATTGCTGTTAAAAACCGGCCATATCCGTAAGTTTTTAACTTCGGTCAACCTTGTGCGCGACCGCGTGGAGGTTTATAAAATGCGCGGGAAGGAGCCAGACAGGCTGCCGCCGGAGCTGGTTGCGGAGGTAAAATTTTTAAAGGTTAAATTAATGTATCTGGCCGGGCGCGAAAAAAATATTGTTGGCGCGTTTGTAGAAAAATCCGGGCTGATAGAAATGATTGACAGCATTGGCGACAGTACGGAAAGATTTGACACTTTTGCCAAATACGTACAGGCGCTGGGGGCATTTCATAAATTTTACGGAGGCAAGGATAAATAATGAAGCAGGCGGTTTTAAAAGGAAAGTTTTTAATAGAGGCTGTTATTACTCTGGTAACGGGGCTGCACATTGGCACCTCCAGCGATTTTACTCCTATCGGCGCGGTAGAAAGCCCCTTTGTGCGCGACCATTTTACCAAAGTTCCCATTATTCCGGGCAGTTCGCTTAAAGGCAAGCTGCGCACTTTGCTGGCTAAAATGCGCTCGCCGGGTTATGTTTTAAATAAAATTGAAGATGACGACGAAGTTATCTGCCGTTTGTTCGGTTCTACTTCCAAAAACGGTGTTATAGGCGCGCGCCTGCAATTTTATGATGTATTTGTAACGCCGGAAAGCATTGAAAAAATAAGCCGTATGGATACTGATACCTACATGGGCGAAGTAAAATTTGAAAACTCCATTACAAGGCTTACGGCAACGGCAATACCGCGCCAGATTGAAAGGGTGCCGGCAGGTACTGATTTTGCGTTTAAACTTGTGTACAACATCGAAAACGAAAACGAAATTGAAGAAGATTTCGCAACCTTATCGGCTGCGCTTATGATGCTGCAGATGGACTACCTTGGCGGCCATGGCTCGCGCGGTTACGGCAGGGTGGCTTTCAGTAATTTTTCGGTGCGGTACGCCGGTTTAAACAAAAATCTTGAGGAGTATGCCGGAAGGCTTAAAACTTCTCTTGAAGGAAGCTGCTTAAAATGAAGTATTATATTTTGCAGTTTAAGTTTTTAACACCGGTGCATTTTGGCACTGCCGAAAATAAAAAAAGCGGCAATTTGCAGTCTTTTAACTGCTGTGCCGATACTTTTTTCAGCGCGCTTGTAACGGAAACGGCTGCGCTTGACAGAGAGCTTTGCAGCCGGTTTATTGAAGCCGTGCAAAAGGGCGGGCTGCTTTTCAGCGATTTTCTGCCTTATTACAGCGGCGCGGAAGAAGAACTGTATGTGCCGGTGCCGTATAACTGTAAGGAAAAAGTAAATCCGCTTGATTTGCAGCTGTCTTTTAAAGAACTGTGCTTGCAGTATGAAGCGCTGCGCGACCACGAAAATATGGCTTATATCCGCGTAAGCGGCATTTATGATTACCTGCACCCGTATGAAAGCACGGCTAAAGAGCAGGAAAAGCACGATTTTGGCTGGAGCGGCATACAGCGCAGGCTTGATTTCAGAAACGGCGGGCGGGCATATTATGTAAGCAATTATACTTTTGCGGAAGGCGCCGGGTTATACTGCATAGTTGGGTTGGATGACGGAACTTTGCTTGAAGGGCTTGTTAAAGCGGTGGAACTGCTGGGGCTGGGCGGCATTGGCGGCAGGCGCAGCAGCGGCTTTGGCAAGTTTGTGTTAAAAGGCACTCCGCAGCTTTTAAGCGAAGACTGCGGCGGTGATGCCGGTATGCTTAAGGTTTTGCTCGAAAACAAAACAAGCAGCCTGCAAATGTCGCTTTCCGTATTGTGCCCGGTGCAGGAACAGATTGCCACCGTAAAAAAAGGCGCGTTCAGTTTATTAAAACGCAGCGGTTTTGTTTATAACCAAAACTCGCAGAATTTTGAAAAACGCAGCAGCGTATACATGTTAAAGGCGGGTTCGTGCTTCCCAGAAAGGGTGGAAGGTCGCCTGCTTGAATTTACGGCTTTGGGGGCTCAGCACGCCGTGTACCGCTATGGCAAGGCCGTATATATGGGGTTGCCTGTATGAGTATCAGTAATTTTGAATATAAAAAAATGTCTGTAACCTGCCTGGGCCCGGTGCATATAACCGACGAAGTGGGAACGGTATACAGCTATCAGTATTTGTACGATGCCGGCAGCAGGCGGGTATATTTTTTGAATGAACGCCTGTGGGTAAAATTTTTGTATAAACATAATTTGCTGGCAGAGTTTGAAGAACTGATAAAAACCAGGCTGCGCGCCGGAACTTTGTGCGAATGGGTTCAGGAAAAAGGCTTTAAAATAGAAGATTTGGGCGACGCTGTAACAGATTATGCCGGTGTTGAAGTAGCGCCGGAAATACTGGCTGCCAATAAAATGCGCCTTACGGAAATTGTGCGCACTGTGCACAATGTTGAAGGCCAGCCGTACATACCGGGCAGCAGCATTAAGGGCGCGCTGCGCACAGGGCTGCTGTTCAGCCTTCTGCTGCAGGAAGACAGGCTGCGTAATGCTGCCTGGGCCGAAGTCAGCCGCATTATTAATGACAACCGGCTGCGTGATAAAAATTCTGCCTTTGCCAGGCTTGCGCAGAAGTTGGAAATTGTACTGCTGCACCGTTTAAAAATACCCAAAAACGAGTACAGTGCTGAATTAATGCCGCAGGCCAGCATGAACTGCAGTATTATGAAGGGCTTGTCGGTAAGCGATTCATACAGCAGCGGCAAAACAATACCTGTAATTGTGCAGAAGCGCGAAGCAGTGTATATTGTTAAAACCGGACAGGTAAAAACCAAAAATCTTAACCTGTTCCGCGAATGCCTGTCGCAAGGCTCGCACCAGCATTTCAGTATAACGCTGGATAAAGCCGTGTTCAGCGGTATCGGTATTACATCGGCAGCAGAGCTTGTTAAACGCCAGCGTGATTTTACCGATTTTGTTTTGCAGCGTGAAAAGACTATTTTTGGGCAGGCCTTAAAGCAGGAATTTGCCCGTGCAGAAAATGCCAATTTGTTTTTGGGCAGTGGCAGCGGCTTTTTAAGCAAAAGCCTTTTGCTGGCACTTGCGCCGGACCAAAAATTATTTACGGCGGCAGTAGCTGTAATTTTGCATAACAACTTTTACAAGCATGCACATTTGCGGCTTGATAAGTTTGCTGCGCCGCGTGGCCTGCAAACGGCCAAAACGCACAAGGGCATAACTTTAATGGGCGTCTGCGCAGTTACGGAGGAATAATTATGCTGCAAATTTGGGAAGTTTTATTGCAGCTGCCGGAAGGGCAGCGCCTGCATCAATCGTTTGGCAGCGTGCTTCACGGCGCGCTGATGCAGTACGCCCATACGGATTTTGCGGAAGCTATGCACCGTTCTGCGCTGCGCCCATTCAGCCAGTTTGTGTATTACGATAAGGCACGCGGCAGCGCAGTATGGCAGCTTGCGGCGCTTAACAAAGAAGCCGCGGAAGAAATTTTATATGCGTTAGGCAGGCTGCCGCAAAATTTATATTTAAAGCAAAAAGAATATGTGGTACAATTAAGTAAACCGCAGCCGGTAAAGCAAACAAGCTATAAAGACATGGCAGAACAGTTTTTTACCATGCCGCAGCCTCCGCGCCAGGCAGAATTTAATTTTATAACTTCCGCATCGTTTAAGGCGTTTGGCAGTTATAAAATTTATCCGGATAATGTTTATATTTTCCGCAGCCTTTTAAAACGCTGGAATGCTTTTTGCGGCGGGCTTGTGCTTGAAGAAAATAATCTGGAAGAACATTTGGCGCAGGCGGTGAAGGTTACCGGCTATAATTTATCTTTGCAGCAGTATTCTGTCGGCGGCGCACCGATAGACGCGTTTAAAGGCCGTTACAGGCTGCTTTTCCGCGGGACGCAAAGCCAGAACAGGATTGCGGCGCTTTTAGCCGCATACGCCGAATATGCCGGTATAGGCGTTAAAACAGCGCTGGGCATGGGCGGCGTAAAAATAAGTTTTTTACCCTGATACAGGGACGGACGCCGTTAAAATTAACGAACCCAATCATCATTTCTTAAAACAATTGACCTCTTTAGGGGACGGAAAAATTTTTGTAAAATGCGCGCTCAGATATTGCATTTTTATTAAATGAGTGTTAGGATATGGCTTAACAGTTATTTGAGGGGGCATGGTGCATGATTACGTATCGTCGAGCTACGTTTGATGATGTAGAAAATATTCATAAACTGCTGAATGATTATGCGCACGAAGGTTTGATGCTGCCGCGTGCACGCAACGCAATTTACGAAAACCTGCGCGATTATATTGTGGCGATTGAAAATAACCGCCTGATTGGCTGCGGCGCGCTGCATTTTGTGTGGGACAGGCTTGCGGAAATACGTTCGCTTGCCGTTGACCCGGAACGCAAAACAAGCGGCATAGGGCGCAATATTGTGCATTTGCTGGAAAAAGAGGGCATAGAGCGCGGCGTAAAAATGTTTTTTACGCTTACTTACCAGCCCGGCTTTTTTGCAAAGTGCGATTACATTGAAACAGCCAAAGAGAAATTACCGCAGAAAGTATGGAAAGAATGTGTTTATTGCCCGCAGTATCCGTACTGCAATGAAATTGCTTTTGTAAAAACCACGGTTGATTACGAACCCGGCGACATTATGTTTTAAAAGTAAATTAAATAAAAAATCCCGCTCAGTGAGCGGGATTTTTTTGTACGCAATTTGTCAAAGGAAAGTTAAATTATTTTTTCTCTACAAGTTTAAGAGGAACGGAAATTTTGGCATCAATTTTTTCGCCTTTAGCCAGTTTAACGGCAGCTTCAAGACCCTGCTGGCCCATCAGTTCCGGCTGCTGGGCAATGGTAGCTGCCATGGTGCCTGCTTCAACAGCTTTCAGGCCATCGTCAGTACCGTCAAAACCAACGATAAAGATTTGTTTGCCTGCGCTCTTGGAGGCTTCGATAGCACCGAGAGCCATTTCATCATTCTGGGCAAAAATTGCCTGAATGTCGGGGTTAGCCTGCAGCATGTTTTCGGAAACGGTCAGGCCTTTGGTACGGTCAAAATCAGCAGACTGTTTAGCTACAACGCTTAATTTCTGGTCGGCAACTTTATGGAAGCCTTCGCCGCGTTCACGGGTTGCGGAAGCACCGGGGATACCTTCGAGTTCAGCAACTTTTACGCCTTCGCCAAGTTTTTTAATAATGTATTCAGCAGCCATTTCGCCGCCTTTTACGTTATCGGAAGCAACAAGGGAAGCAATGGTGCCTTTGTCGGCGCTGCGGTCCAGAGCAATTACAGGAATCTTTGCTTTATTGGCAGCTTCAACAGAAGTGGAAATGGCAGCAGAGTCAACCGGGTTTACCAAAAGTACGCTTACGCCCTGCTGGAGCAGGTCTGCAACGTCGTTAGCCTGTTTTGCAGGGTCATTCTGGGCATCAACAATTTTTACGTTAACGCCAAGCTCTTTGGCTTTTGCTTCAACACCGTCTTTAACGGAAACAAAGAACGGGTTGTTTAAAGTAGAGATGGAAAAACCGATAGTGGTAGTGCCGCTTTTTTTATCGGCAGCCGGGGCAGCTTCTTCTCCGGAGCTGCAGCCAGCAATAAGCATTACCGACATCATAAGTACTGCCATAACAGCTAATAAAGTTTTTTTCATTTAAAACATAACCTCCTACGATTTTTTGCGGTCCATAAGAACTGCAAGTAAGATAACTATACCTTTGACAACTTGCTGGTAAAAGCTGGATACGTTAAGAATATTAAGGCCGTTGTTAAGGGTACCGATAATAAGTACGCCGATAAGCGTGCCCACGATACGGCCTTTGCCGCCGGAAAGGCTTGTGCCGCCGAGAACTACTGCCGCAATGGCGTCAAGTTCATAACCGGTGCCTGCGGTAGGCTGTGCGGAGTTAAGGCGCGAGGTTAAAATAGCGCCTGCCAGTGCGCAGAACAGGCCGGTAATTGCATAAGCAAAAATTTTAATGCGTTCAATTTTAATGCCGGCAATAAAGGAAACCTTTTCGTTGCCGCCGACCGCATAGGTTTTGCGGCCCAGCGGTGTTTTGTTAAGAATAAACCAGCAGAGGGCAAACATTAAAAGCATAACTACTGCCGGTACAGGAATGCCTGCAAAATAGCCCTGGCCGAACATATGGAACAGCTGGTTGTCGGTTAAGCTGCTGATAGGGTTGCCGTCGGTGTAAACCAAAGTCAGGCCGCGGAAAATAGTCATGGTTGCCAGAGTGGCAATAAAGGGAGCAACCTTGCCGTAAGAAATTACAACGCCGTTAATAGTGCCGAGGATAAGGCCGATAATGGCAGCAACTACAATGCCCATAATCGGGTCCATGCCGCCTTTAATTAAACTTGCCATAATTGCACTGGAAAGAGCCAGCGTACTGCCGACGGAAAGGTCGATGCCGCCTGTAAGGATGACAAAGGTCATGCCGAAGGAAATCAGTGCGTTAATGGAAACCTGGCGCAGCAGGTTTTTTAAGTTGGACGGGTCGATAAAGCTGCTGTTTAAAGCAGATATAACAACAAAAAGTACAATTAACCCGATTAACGGGCCCATTTTTCTAACTAAGGCAGAAACGTTCATCTGTTATATTCCTCCTGTTGCAAGGGTGATGATATTTTCCTGGGTTGCTTGGTCATGCGGTATTTCCCCGGCAATTTTGCCTTCGTGCACAACAAGGATGCGGTCGCTCATGCCGATAACTTCCGGCAGGTCGGAAGAAACCATGATAATGGCAACACCCTGTGCGGTAAGTTCGTTCATCAAATCGTAAATATCGCGCTTGGCGCCTACATCAATGCCGCGCGTAGGTTCGTCCATAATGATAATGGACGGGTGCATGCCAATCCATTTTGCTATAACAACCTTCTGCTGGTTGCCGCCGGAAAGCGCACCGGCCGGAAGCTGGATGGAATTGGCTTTAACGCCGAGCTTGTGCGATAATTCGTTGGAGAAATTAAATTCCTTTTTATCGTTGATGACGCTTTTTGAAGCGAAGGTATCAACGCTTGGCAGGGCAATATTTTTTAAAATGGAAAAGTCCAGAATCAGGCCTTCGGTTTTGCGGTTTTCGGTAATAAAACCAATGCCTGCCTTAATGGCGTCTTCCGGTTTTTTGATGTTTATTTTCTGTCCGTGCAGGTAAACTTCGCCCTGGCGGCAGTCATCAATGCCAAACAGCGCGCGCATAATTTCAGTGCGTCCGGCGCCCATCAGCCCGGCAACGCCCAAAATTTCGCCTTTGCGCAAATTAAAGGAAACGTGGTCGAACACGCCCGGCTGGCACAGGTTTTTAACTTCCAGAACCACTTCGCCGGGTTCGGTGGTGCGTCCGGGATAATATTCCGTAATTGCACGGCCAACCATATCCTGTACTACGGCTTCCATGGTGGTGCTGCGTGTCGGGCGGCAGCTTATGGAGTGGCCGTCGCGCATAACGGTAATGGTGTCGCAGTGGGTAAATACTTCTTCCATACGGTGTGAAATATAAACAATGGCTACGCCTTTGTCCTTTAATGCGTGCATAACTTCAAACAGTTTGGCGGTTTCACGTTCGGTAAGCGCCGCGGTAGGTTCGTCCATAATTACAACTTTGGCGTCCAGCATTAAATTGCGGATGATTTCCGTCATCTGCTGCTGGCCTACGCTGCATTCGCCGGCTTCGGCGTCAAGCGGCAGCTCAATGCCAATCTGCGCGCATTTTTCTTCGGCCAGTTTACGCATTTTTTTAGTGTCGAGTATGCCGAAGGAGTTGGTAATCTGCTTCATTAAAAACAGGTTTTCAAGTATTGAAAGGTTGGGCCAGATGTTAAGCTCCTGGTGAATGAAGGCAATGCCGTGGTTTTCGGCATCACGTGCGTTTTTAAAATGTACTTCCTGGCCGTCAACGAAAATTTTGCCCGCATCGGCTTTATGTATGCCGGTGAGGATATTCATCAGCGTTGACTTGCCGGCCCCGTTTTCGCCCATCAGCGCGTGGATTTCCCCGGAATGCAGTGTGAAATCAACCCCGCGCAGAACTTCGTTGGAACCGAAGGCCTTTGAAATACCTTGCATGGTAATTTCCATAGCTGACAGTACTCCTTTAAATCAGAATATAACGCCGGAATGTAAAATTACATTGGCAAACGGTGTTGTTTCACCGGTACGTATAACTGCTTTAGCTGTTTTGGTGGCCTGCTTAAAATGTTCGTGGTCGGTAACAATCCATTCTTTGCAGTCAAACAGTTTGTGCATCTGCTGCCAGCATTCTTCGTTTTTGCTCTGCATTTCGGCAGCAACCTGGATTTTTTCAATTTCCATATATTTGGCAAGTTCTTCCACAACTTCCAAAAAACGCGGCGTGCCGAGCTTCAAGGCAAGGTCAATCTTTTTTACGCCGTCCGGCACAGGCAGCCCGCAGTCGCCGATAACGATAGTATCGGTGTGCCCCATATCTGCCAGTACTTTGGCAATTTCGCTGTTTAAAATTCCTATTTTCTGCATTCGGACAACATCCCTTCCACTTCATCTAAATAAGGCATTCCGCCCTGTGCGCCGATTTTTTGTACGGATAAGGCGGCTGCCGCATTGGCAAAAGTAATGCTCTCGGACATGGTTTTGCCGGAAGCGCGTGCAACGGCGAAAGCACTGTTGAAAGTGTCGCCTGCGCCGGTAGTATCAACGGCCTGTACTTTAAAGGCGGGCACGGTATTAATTGCGCCGTTTTCGGCATAAGCAACGCCTTTGCTGCCGAGCGTCATTAAAAGGCGGCCTTCGTTTTCCAAAAGTATTTCTTCGGTGCTTTTACCGGGAAAAAGAGCCTGCGCTTCATGTTCGTTAGGAGTTATAAAAGCGGCGTCTTTGGCCCAGTCCTGTGCGCCTTCAAGAACAGGCGCCGGGTTCAGCAATGCTTTTACTCCGGCTTCCGCACATTTTTTTAAGGTGTGGGCAATGGCGGCAGCAGGAATTTCGTGCTGCAGCATTACCATATCGCAGCCTGCAATCTGCGGCCAGGCTTCATCTATAAGTTCAGGCGTTACAAGGTCATTGGCGCCTTTAATAACAATAATGCTGTTATCGCCTTCGGCAAGCGTAATGTGCGCGGTGCCGGTAGTTACGCCGGGCACAACCTTTACGTTTCCGGTATCAACGCCGTTCGCTTCAAAATTTTTAATTACGGAACGGCCGTAATCGTCGTCGCCTACGCAGCCAACCATATAAACTTTGGCACCGAGCCTTGCTGCGGCAACTGCCTGGTTTGCCCCCTTGCCGCCCTGGGCAATAATAAGGCGGCTGCCCAAAATGGTTTCGCCTGCCAGCGGACGTTTCGGCGCTTCGACAACAACGTCGATATTGCAGCTGCCGATAACGGCGATACTAATTTGTGTCATATGCTTCATGCTCCTTTAACCTTTAAAATGTTAAATTTACATACAAGAAATAGTGTACAATATTATTATATTGGCTATTCAATTTAAAAATCCTGCCGCAAGCAGGGCTGAATGTAAAATTTACTACAAAAAATGTACAGCACAACAAAAGAATTTTACAACAAACGCGGGCTATAATGCAAGTAAAATCGTTAATAGTATAATATTTTTTTATGTGTCAAAAGCGTGAACAGTATGGACAAATAGGCTAATGTTTGTTAGTATAAGAAAGCATACTGTATAAGTTGTAGAAACACGCACATAGTGTTGGAATATTAACGTTGGCAGGCCGTATGGTTACGGCAGAAAAAGGAGCGGAAAATAAAATGAGCAAACAAAAAACTTCCTGGCAGGATACGGTCAGCGACTGGCTGGTTTCCATTATTGTTGCGGTGGCGCTTGCCTTCTGCATCAGAACCTTTATTGTAGAGCCTTATATGGTAGAGGGTTCTTCCATGTACCCGACGCTGGTAAACCATGAAAGGCTTTTGGTAAACAAGTTTACCTATTTTGTAAGCGACCCGCAGAAGGGTGAAATTATTGTTTTCCGTTACCCTAAAGACGAAAGCCGCGATTTTATTAAGCGCGTTATTGCCACGGCAGGCGATACCGTTGAAATGCGCAGCGGCAAAGTGCTTGTAAACGGCACGGAAATTGACGAGCCTTATACATGGAAGGAAGACCCCAAAGGGCCGAACCTTTCTGATTACAGAAAATCCGTTGTGCCGGAAGGGCATATTTTTGTACTGGGCGATAACAGAAACAACTCTGAGGACAGCCGTTTTGCCGATGTAGGCTTTGTGCCGCTGGATTTGGTTAAAGGCAAAGCCAGCCTGGCGTTCTGGCCGGTTGACAGATGGCGCATGCTGCCCTGACAGGGAGAGTGTTATAAATGGACTTTAAAATACAGTGGTTTCCCGGCCATATGACCAAAGCCAAGCGCATGATGGAGCAGCAGCTTAAACTGGTGGACGTGGTTGTGGAAATGCTTGACGCACGTGTGCCGCGCAGCAGCACCAACCCCATGCTCAACCAGCTTTTGGGGCAGAAGCCTAAAATTATAGCTTTAAATAAGGTTGATATGGCAGACCCTGCCAAAACCGAAGCGTGGAAAGAAATTTTTAAAAATAACGGGCTGCCGGTATGCGTTATAGACTGCAATACCGGTAAAGGCGTAAAACAGCTTGTAGCCGCAGTGCAGAAAGCGGCGCAGCCTGTAATAGACAAATGGCTGAAGCGCGGCGTTAAAAACCGTTCCATACGCGTTATGATTGTCGGCATACCCAATGTAGGCAAATCGACGCTTATTAACAGGCTTGTTGGCAAAAACAAAGTGCTGGCGGCCGATAAACCGGGCGTTACGCGCGGGCAGCAGTGGGTTACCATTGCCAAAGGGCTGGAACTGTTAGACACACCGGGCGTGCTGTGGCCAAAGTTTGATGACCCGCAGATTGGGCTTAATCTTGCCCTTACCGGTGCCATAAAAGAAGATGTGTATGACCGTGAGCAGGCGGCATGGCTTTTAACGGAAAAATTAATTGCCGCTTACCCGCAATTGTTAAAAGACAAATATGCCGTTGATTTTGAAGCGGGCGCACCGGTGCAGGACGTTTTTGAAAAAATTGCCGTAAGCCGCGGCTGCCTGAAAAGCGGCGGGCTGCTTGACCTTGATAAAGTGGTGCAGCTTGTTCTGCGTGATTTCCGCAGCGGCAAAACCGGCCGTGTAACACTGGATGAACCAGATAAATAATAACTGAAATTAAAGCCGCTGTAAGCGGCTTTTTGTTTAAGGGGCTGTAAACATGAAAATTGCAGAAATAAAAGAAATGCTTGCCAATAACCCGAGTGAAGAACTTTTGGCAGAACTTGCCAAAGATAGCCGCAGCGGTGTGCAGAAACTTGTGGCGGCTTATTATAAAAAACAGCAGGCAGAACAGGCGGAGCGCGAACGTTTTTCCAAAATGCTGATGTACGAAAATAACTGCTATAATGAAGGGGCGCAGTTTGTGGCAGGCGTTGATGAAGCCGGGCGCGGGCCGCTGGCCGGGCCTATGGTTATAGGCGCGGTTATTTTGCCGCAGAATGTTTTTATTAAAGGGCTGAACGATTCCAAAAAACTTACGGCAGCCAAACGTGAGCAGCTTTACGGGGAAATTTTGGAAAAAGCGCTGGCGGTTTCGGTTAATATAGTAAGCGTTTACAATATCGACAGGCTTAATATTTACCGTGCCACGCAGGAAGGCATGGCGCAAGTTCTTGAAAGTTTAAAAATCCGCCCGCAGGCGGCGCTTATAGATGCCATGCCCGTGCAGGCAGGGGATATTAAAACATATTCACTTATTCACGGCGATGCTCTCAGCGCTTCGATAGCGGCGGCTTCGGTAATAGCAAAAGTTACCCGTGACAGAATGATGGAACAGCTTGCGGCAGAGTATCCGCAGTACGGCTGGGCGCATAACAAAGGCTACGGCAGCGCGGAGCATATGCAGGCAGTGCTGGAATACGGCGCAACAAGCTGGCACCGCCGCAGTTATGAACCGGTAAAAAGCATGCACCTGCCTCCGGCCGAACCTGTGCCGAATAAAATAATCCGCCTGCCGGAGGAAGCTGATGGCTGACAGGCGCGGTGAGTTTGGCAGGCGCGGCGAAGATGCGGCCTGCGCTTATTTGCTGCGGCACGGTTACAGCATTGTAGAGCGTAATTACCGCTGCCGACGCGGAGAGATTGATATAATTGCCACTAAAGACGGCGGAGCAGTGTTTGTTGAGGTTAAAACGCGCCGCAGCTTAAAGTTTGGCACGCCGGGCATGGCGGTAACTTATGCCAAGCAGCAGAAAATCCGCACCACGGCGCTGCACTATTTGCAGCAGTGCGGCGGAGGATACAATAAAATAGCTTTTGATGTAATAGAAATTGTGGCAGATGACGGCAAGGCAAAATTGCGCCATCTGCAAAATTGTTTTTAGGGGAGATATAATGTACGCAAAAACCTTCGGGGAAACTGTTTGTGGTATTAATGGTGAAGAAATAATTGTTGAAGTTGATATATCCAACGGGCTGCCGGGATTTGACATTGTAGGGCTGCCTGATACGGCGGTAAAGGAATCGCGCGAGCGCGTAAGGGCGGCGCTGAAAAATTCCGGGCTGATGTTTCCCATGACGCGCATTACCGTAAACCTTGCCCCGGCGGATTTGCGCAAAGACGGCAGCAGCCTTGATTTGCCGATTGCCGTTGGCATATTAACGGCAGCCGGAAGTTTATTGCAGGAAGAAGCAGAAGGTAAAATTTTTGTGGGTGAACTTGCTCTTGACGGCAGTATACGTCAGGTGGCGGGTGTTTTGCCAATGATTTTATATGCCCGTGAACATGGCTGGCGCGAAATTTACATACCGCAGGGCAACGTGGCGGAAGGCGAGCTGGTGGACGGCATAGATGTATATACGCCTGCCAGTTTAAGCGAGCTTGTAAGCCATTTGAAAAAACAGGAGCGTTTAACGCCGCTGCCCAAAATACAGTTCGGCACGGAAACGGCAGGCTGCGGCGATGTTGACTTTGCCGAAGTGCGCGGTCAGCAGGTTGTTAAGCGCGCACTGGAAATTGCCGCGGCAGGCGGGCATAATGTACTGATGGTTGGCGCGCCGGGCAGCGGCAAAACCATGCTGGCACGCCGTTTGCCAACCATATTGCCGCCAATGACGGAGGATGAAATTTTGGAAATAACCAAAATTTACAGCATTGCCGGGCTTTTAAACGGCAAAAAACAGCTTGTGCTGGAACGCCCCTTCCGCAGCCCGCACCATACGGTATCGGCAAGCGCATTAATTGGCGGCGGAAGTGTGCCGAAGCCGGGCGAAGTTACGCTCAGCCATAACGGCGTATTGTTTTTGGATGAACTGCCGGAGTTTTCACGCCAGGCGCTGGAGGTTCTGCGCCAGCCGTTGGAAGACGGCGTAGTAACAATCAGCCGCGTGCAGGCAAGTTTGTCTTTCCCCGCACGGCTGATTTTAATAACTGCTCAAAACCCGTGCCCCTGCGGATTCTTGGGCGATAAGGTTCACAGTTGTACCTGCCGTCCGCACGAAATTGAGCGTTACCGCCGCAAAATTTCCGGCCCGCTTTTAGACCGCATTGATATACAGGTAACCGTGCCGCGCCTTGAATATGACGACTTAAAAGATAAAACCGAAGGAGAAAGTTCTGCCGTTATACGCAGCCGCGTTGTAAAAGCGCGCGGCGTGCAGCGCAAAAGGTTTGAAGGCAGCGGCGTGCACTGCAACGCGCAGATGAACAAAAAGCAGCTTAATAAATATTGCAAACTGGAGCCGCAGGCAGAAGCAATGCTTGGCAAATACTTTGCCGCGCTTGGGCTCAGCGCCCGCACGCATGACCGCATTGTTAAAGTTGCCCGCACCATTGCCGACCTTGAAGGCAGCGCAGCTATAAAAGCGGCGCACATTGCCGAAGCTATACAACTGCGCACGAGTGTACAAAGATAATTAATATTTTTGGAAAATTGAACAATTACCACTCATTTTATGGTAAAATATAACATATTTATAATTTTAAGGCCCCTTAAGAGGAGGAACAAAAATGCGCATAGTTGTAACAATTGTAGGTAAAGACAGAGTAGGCATTATTGCACGCGCCAGCAACGTACTGGCAGAGCATAACATTAATATTCTTAATATTAACCAGAATATTATGGACGGCTTTTTTAACATGGTACTTATTGCCAATATGGAAAAAGCCGATTTGCAGCTTGATAAATTAAAAGATGTGTTTACTGCGCTTGGCAATGAAATAGGCGTGGAAATCCGCGTGCAGAGCGAAGAAATTTTTACGGCTATGCACCGTATTTAGGAGGCCGCCTATGTTTGAAATTAAAGACGTTTTAGAAACCACGCGCATGATTACCGAAAATAATCTTGACGTGCGCACCATTACCATGGGCATCAGCCTGCGTGACTGCGCACACCCGGATATTAAGGTAACGGCGCAGAAGATTTACGATAAAGTTACCAAAAAAGCAGAAAACCTTGTTAAAGTAGGGCAGGAACTGGAAACGGAACTCGGCGTGCCCATTATTAACAAGCGCGTATCCGTAACTCCTGTTGCCATTGTTGGCGAAAGCTGCGACGCAGCAAGCTATGTGCCGCTGGCCAAAGCTCTTGACGATGCAGGACGCACAATCGGCGTTGATTTTGTCGGCGGGTTTTCCGCACTTGTCGATAAGGGCTACACCAACGGCGACCGCAAACTGATTGCGTCCATTCCGGAAGCACTTGCCGAAACGCAGATTGTTTGTTCTTCCGTCAGCGTAGGTTCTACCAAATGCGGCATTAATATGGATGCCGTTGCCGAAATGGGCCGCGTTGTTAAAGAAGCAGCCGCTTTAACGGCTGACCGTGATGCTATCGGCTGCGCCAAACTGGTAATTTTCTGCAATGCCGTGCAGGATAACCCCTTCATGGCAGGTGCTTTCCACGGCGTTACCGAACCGGAAAGCGTTATTAATGTAGGCGTCAGCGGCCCGGGCGTTGTAAAACACGCGCTTGAATCCGTGCGCGGCGCCGATGTTGGCACCGTTGCCGAAACCATAAAAAAGACGGCGTTTAAAATTACCCGCGTAGGCCAGTTGGTTGCGCAGGAAGCAGCACGCCGCTTAAATACGCAGTTCGGCATTATCGACCTTTCGCTTGCGCCGACGCCTGCCATTGGTGATAGTGTTGCCCACATTCTTGAAGAAATCGGTCTTGAAAGCACCGGCGGCCCCGGTACAACAGCCGCTCTTGCAATGCTTAACGACGCGGTTAAAAAAGGCGGCTTAATGGCGTCAAGCTATGTCGGCGGCTTAAGCGGCGCTTTTATTCCCGTCAGCGAAGATGCCGGCATGATTGCCGCCGTTGAACGCGGCAGCCTGACGCTGGAAAAACTAGAGGCCATGACCTGCGTATGCTCCGTAGGCCTTGATATGATTGCCGTACCCGGCGATATTACGGCAGAAACCATTTCGGCAATTATTGCCGACGAAGCCGCTATCGGCATGATTAACAATAAAACCACAGCAGTGCGCCTTGTGCCCGTGCCGGGCAAAAAAGTGGGCGACAGGGTAGAATTTGGCGGGCTTTTGGGCTATGCGCCGGTTATTGCCGTAAGCAAATTCAAGCCCGATGCCTTTATTGCCCGCGGCGGCAGAATACCCGCACCGGTAAGGAGCCTGACCAACTAATGCGCAAGCAGCAGCGTGAAGAAATATTAAAAGTTCTTGAAGAAACATATAAAGATACCAAAACAGCGCTTAATTACAATTCGCCGTTTGAACTTTTGGTTGCGGTAATTATGTCTGCCCAGTGTACTGATGAACGTGTCAACAAAATTACGGCACGCATCTTTCCTAAATATAATACGCCCGAAAAAATGGGCGCGCTTACGCAGGAAGAACTGGAAAACGAAATCCGCGACTGCGGCCTGTTCCGCGCCAAAGCCAAAAACCTTCTGGCAACCTGCCATATGCTGGTGCAGGAATACAACAGCACTGTGCCCGATACCATTGAAAAGCTGATGACGCTGCCGGGCGTAGGCAAAAAAACTGCCAATGTAATAGCAAGCATTATTTACAATGTGCCGGCCATTGCCGTAGATACGCATGTTTTCCGTGTTTCGCACCGGCTGGGGCTTGCAAAGGGTGCAGACCCGCTTGCAACGGAAAAAGAACTGCAAAAGGCAATACCCATGGAAAAATGGAGCGATGCCCATCACTGGCTTATCTGGCACGGCCGCAAAATTTGCAAAGCGCGCAAACCACTGTGCAGCGAATGTATGCTGACAGAGCTGTGCCCCTATAAAGAAAAGAATTTTGCAAAATAATGCAAAAATAAAAACTCCCGAAGTTTACCGCTTCGGGAGTTTTGCTGTATATGGCTATTTCTTTTTGTCTGTGGGCGTAACGCTTATTTCAAAAAGCCTGTCCCACGGAAAACCTACTTTAAATTTAAAATCTTCGGTAAAAGGGTATTTGCGTGCAAGCTCATCGCAAACAGCCTGCGCCAGCGCAGAAACATGCTTTTTGGAACTGCCGAGCTTATAAACTTCTTCGCTGCTGCCGCTGCGTTCCAAAAAGTCCGTGGCATCACGCCGCGCGTTCGATTGGTAAAACCAGTCGTCAACAAGGCGCAGACGCATCAGCAGTGCGTTGTCCTCCGCACTTATCTGCGGGGCTAAAATGCCCTGGGCAATGGCAAAGCCGATGGTGTTGTCGGCGGTGTTCCAGCCGTTATACGCGGTAAGTTTTTCCAAATTGCCGCGGTTGGCAAATTCGTTCATAAAGCCGTTATCGGCGCCGTTGGAATATGTAACGTCTGCCAGTGAAACCATTGTGCCGCTGTTTAAAAATTTTTCCAGCTCGCCGATATATTTTTTGTCGCGCGGCGAGGCGAAAAACTGGTTGCTTGGTGCGGTGGAATCCATCATTACGCCGTCTTTGGGCGTGTTAACTGCCAAAATAAAATCGGCTTCGGCAGCGTTAACAGTCGGGCGTGCATCGGCAACAAGTATCTGTTCCGGCACAGATTCGCCAAGTGTGCTGTCGGAATACTGCGGTATTGTGGTACGCCCGGTGCCTTCGGCATAATAAGTGTAAACAAGCGGGTGCTCGCGGTTCTTTTCGTTAACGGCGCGTGTTAAAAGCAGCATGCCAAGCTGGTCAACACCCGGTATAATCTGAAAAATCTGGTCGGAAAGCCCAAAAGCGTCGCGCTTTATGTAACGCGCTTCCATATGCGTTGCCGAAAGCGGCGCATTGTCATCCTTGCCTATGGCAAGATAATGAAAACGGTATTTTGCGGTTAGCTCCGTAAGCGATTTATTAACATGGTAGTTTTTTAAACGCCTTTGCAGCCAGTCGTTCAAGTCAGCCTGCGGCAGGTTGTTTTTTATGGCCTGCTTTGCAAGGCTTTCGCGCAGCGTTAAACCGGTGGTATCCTCTTTATCCAAAAGCTCTGAATAACGGAAAATGGCAGGCCCGATTTTGCTGTAATACGGCGGCTCAACATTGCCGTAGCTTGCACGCGGCGTACGCATTAATGTGGAATACACATAAAGCGGCATGGGCAGCCTTTCGCGCAGCATTTCCAAACGCTGAACACGTGCCTGCAAGGTTGTTTCGTCAAAAAAATGCGTGCGGCTGGCAACCAGCCCGCCGTAAATAAGCGCGTCCGAAGATATTACTGCCGCATCGGCGTCAGGCGCGTTTTCCACCAGCCACTGCCAAAGCTTGTCAGGGTCGCCTGTACGGTCTGCCGAAGCAAGGTATTTTTCCGGCGGCGTCAGTATTTCATAGCCGGCGGCCTGCAAATTTTTAACAGGGTAGCTGTAAGTAACTGGCCTGTCGTCAAGCGGAATATAAATAAAGGTAGCTTTAGGTTTTTCCTTTGCCTGTACGCCCGGCACCATTAAAAAAGTGCACAGCACGGCAAATAATATTTTTAGCATGGCTTTATAAAATTTAAAACGCATTTAACCATCTCCACCAAACATTTTTACATTGCCTTGTATTATTATAAATTTATTTACGTTTTTTTTCCAGTTAAAAAATTTATTTGCTAAAGGTTTGACAACTGCGGCACGTATGCTTATAATATAGTAGTAAATCAATATTACATCAGTAATGCGAAGGAAAAGGCATTTAAAGCGGCCTTACAGAAAAAACTGCCTTGGCTGAGAGCAGTTGGGAACGGTAATTGCCAAACCACCTTCAAACTATGCCCCGAAACAGCAGTAGGCGGCATCGTATACCGGCGTTAACGGTTAACTAAGAGGGCTGCCCAAGCAGCCAATTAGGGTGGAACCGCGGATAACTCCGTCCCTTTTATTAAGGGATGGAGTTTTTATTTTATTCAGGAGGTAAAATTATGGTTAAAGTTACTTTAAAAGACGGCAGCGTAAGGGAATACGAAGATAACGTAACCTTGCTTGAAGTTGCCAAAAGCCTTTCTCAAAAACTTGGCAAGCAGGCTTTGCTTGCTGTTGTAGATGGACAGAACAAAGACCTGTCCGATAAGCTGAGCCATGATGCCAGCGTAGAATTTGTTGTGCCCGAAAGCGAAGAAGGCCTGCACGCTATCCGCCATACTGCGGCGCATGTAATGGCACAGGCTATTCAGCACCTGTTCCCGGATGTAAAATTTGCCATTGGCCCTGCCATTGCCAACGGATTTTATTACGACCTTGACAGCGAGCACGTTTTCACTCCGGAAGATTTGGCCGCTATCGAAAAAGAAATGGCAAAAATCATTAAAGCCAACATTCCTTTGGTAAGGGCAGAAATTCCTCGTGCCGAAGCACTGAAAATGTTTGAGGAGAAAAACGAAAAATATAAGGTAGAACTTATTAACGATTTGCCGGAAGACGCAATCATCAGCACCTATACCCAGGGCGATTTTACCGATTTGTGCGCAGGCCCGCACTGCCCTTCCACCGGCCGTGTTAAAGCCTTTAAGCTGCAAAGCATTGCCGGCGCTTACTGGCGCGGCGACGAGCACAACAAAATGCTTCAGCGCATTTACGGCACTGCTTTCCCCAGCAAAGAAGAACTTGACGCTTACCTGCACATGCTGGAAGAAGCCGCTAAGCGCGACCACCGCAAACTCGGCAAAGAACTCGATTTGTTCAGCATTCAGGATGAAGGCCCGGGCTTCCCGTTCTTCCATCCAAATGGCATGATTATTAAAAATACCCTTATTGATTACTGGCGCGAAGTACACCGCCGCTACGGTTACTACGAAATTCAGACTCCGATGATTCTTTCACGCACTCTGTGGGAACGCAGCGGACACTGGGACCATTACCGTGACAATATGTACTTCACCAAAATTGATGAAGCCGATTACGCCGTAAAACCGATGAACTGCCCCGGCGGCATGCTGTTTTACCGTACCCATCCGCACAGCTACCGCGAACTGCCGCTGCGCGTTGGCGAGCTTGGCCTTGTACACCGCCACGAACTGAGCGGCGCCCTGCACGGCCTGTTCCGTGTACGCTGCTTCACGCAGGATGATGCCCATATCTTTATGATGCCAGAACAGATTAAAGATGTTATTCAGGAAACCATCCGCCTGTTTGACGAAGTATATGCAACCTTCGGCTTGAAATACCATGCAGAACTTTCTACCCGCCCGGATGACAGCATGGGTGATGACGAAACCTGGGAAAAAGCAACCAACGGCCTTAAAGCCGCTATGGAAGACTTTGGCCTGCCGTACACTGTTAACGAAGGTGACGGTGCATTCTACGGCCCGAAAATTGACTTCCACCTTACCGACTCCATCGGACGTACCTGGCAGTGCGGCACCATTCAGCTTGACATGCTGCTGCCGGAAAAATTCGATTTAACCTACACCGGCGAAGACGGCTTGAAACACCGCCCGGTAATGATTCACCGCGTTGCCTATGGTTCTATTGAACGCTTTATCGGCATTTTAATTGAACACTATGCCGGCGCGTTCCCCGCTTGGCTTGCTCCGTGCCAGGTCCGCATTCTGCCGATTACCGACAAACAGCATGACTACGCACAAAAACTGTACGATAAAATGTTTGCTCTTGGCCTGCGCGTACACGTGGATGACCGCAACGAAAAAATCGGTTACAAAATCCGTGAAGCACAAATGCAGAAAACTCCGTACATGCTTGTAATTGGCGAAAAAGAAGTTGAAAACGGCACCGTTGCAGTACGCCGCCGCGGCGAAGGCGACATTGGCGCTATGAATCAGGATGAATTTATTGCCATGCTGCAAAAAGAAATTGCCGAAAAGAAATAATAAAGCATAAAATAAAAATCGCTGTACCGTTTGGTACAGCGATTTTTTATGTAAAAAGCAAATCAGCGGTTAAAGTCAAACCTGACTTACGCAATATTGCTGCGTAAGTTTTTTAAGGCCTGCTTATGGTGTTTGGTAACCATAGCAGGCGAACAGTTTAACAGTTCGGCAGTTTCCCTGCCGCTGTAACCATTTATGTAAAGCGCCTCAATAGTCTGCCGCTGTTTGGCAGTTAACTTATTAAGCGCTAATCTTAATAAAATACTTAATTCCTCACGTTCAATAACATCATCGCTGAACTCAGCGCCTTCTGCCTCACTATCGGGCAGGGGCGCTTTTTTATTTTCATCAGCCCACACTTTTTTAACTTCGTCGTAAAGAGCAAAATGTATTCTGCACCTTACGTATCCGGCAAAATGTTCATAATCAGCTCCGTTGTAGGTTAATACAAGTTCAATAAACTTTAACCTTGCAAGGCTTAACCCCTCCTCAAAGCCAAGGGCATTATAAAACATATCGCGGCGCATTTCGCTGCGGAACAAAGGCTCAAAAGCAGTACAAAGTTTTTCCATTGCCGCTTTATCGCCGTTTTGGGCGGCAGTAATTAATTTTTGGGTGTGCTGTGCATTACTGGTTTCTTCCACATCAATTTTAAAATTTTTGTTAATAGTAAAATCAGGTTTCATCAAAAAAGGTGAAGCCTCCTTAAAAATTATTTTGCCGTTTTGCGGTGCGCACCCAAAAAAGCGGCGAAAACTATAATAACAAAAACGCAGGCAAAAAAACAAGACTGTTTTTGCAAAAATTTTTATGTTACATTAAAAGGTTTGATTTTTGTGGGAATCGATTCAGCACCCTGTAAAAAAAACGTTAATCTACGAAAGCAAAGCCTGTTACAACAAGACCAGTAAAAGTAAGACATACGCAAACGGAAATGTCTTGCGGGGGGGTAAAGGTATGGTATAATAATATGACTGCAAAAACGGCTGTATTTAGCTTACAGCCACGGGAAAGGGATGGACGTAATGAAAAAGAAACAAATGCTGGCAACATTGGTAATGCTTAGTTTATTACAGGGCAGTGTGTATGCAGGTCAAATTGCATCGGGGACTTATGAGAAGGAATATAAATATACGCATCCTTCTAATACTGCTGGTTTTACAATAGATGCAGTAGGTGATTATGATTTTAAGGGTGGGTTAGTACTTGAACGAGATACGAGTAAATTTCCAAGTGGTACAAATACAGCATTTATTGGACTGATTGGAACTGCAACAGATAGTGATAAAATAATTACTATTACTGTTGGTAACTCGGAAGTTGGATCAAATCGCGTAAAATTAGATTTAACAAATATTGCTGGGAGCAACACACTGAAGAAAAATATTATACATGTTGGCGGTAATGTAGATGACTATTCTAATATTTTAAATATTAATTTAAAAAATTCTGATATGCATATAGATGGAAAATACTATGGAGCTATAGTTGTAGATAATATTAAAACCAACTATTCTACTAATGGTAAGATTAATATTAATGGTGATGGTAGTAGTGATTTAATAATTGGAGGTGATATGACGAAAGGTGTATATGTACATGGTAATGGGTATTTAAATATCAAGGGTATTGATGATTTTATAATATTTAATGATGCTTTAGAAAAAGAATATTATAATGGTAACCTTTTACTTTCAACAATGAAACAATATGTTGCAATTGATGCTTATACTGTTAATGGTGCCGAAATTGAAACTAAAAATTTAATAATTACAGGTGATAACTTAAATGAAGGTGAACAGGCTTTTTATACTGGTATTATGACAGGTAAAGAAAGCGTACCGGATAATGCAAAATTGGACATTGATGCTAAAGGTATAATAAAAATAGATTCCGTAGCTTATGGCATTTACAATAGCGGGGATGGAAGTTATAGTGCTGACAATATTTATATTAAAGCAAATGCAATAATTGATGATAAGTATTGGGCTGGTCCGCGATATATTGGTGGTGAAGCAGTAAATACCAAAGGTATTTTGAATTTAACAGCAAATAACAATATGACTTTAATAGGAGAAGTAGACGGATTAAACATATATGGAGGGGAATATAAAAGTACAATCGAATCTGAATTTCAAGATAATATTGGTACAACTTATGTGAAAGCCGTAAATGGAAAACTGAATATTATTGGTAAGTTGGAAAATGGTGTATATAGCCAAATGCAGCCGTTTCAAGATGGTATAAAAACTGCTGAACTTAGAGCCGGTAGTACTGTAAATATTTATGGCAAAGAAAATGGCGTTTATTATCAGCCGGGAAGCAGAAATTTAAGTATTATTAGTGATAATGATGACGTTAACATAACATCGGATGGTAATGCATTTGATGGTAATAATCGTTCATATACTTCTGTTTTGCAGTCTAACTTGAGAAGTAATGTAGATGTTAAGGCTGAAAATGGCTCTGTAAATATTATTGGTGGTAAAAATGGTTTACTACTTGATAATAATAGTATAAAAGGTGAAAGCGGTGGTAAATATTATAATGGTGGATACTATAATACTATGAACATTAATGCCGGTAAGAGTGTTAATATTAGTGGCGGAGAAGAAATTGGCATACAAATTTTAAATAAATTAGCTAATGATGATATTACTATGAATATACCGGAAGAAACAGATAAAACGGCGTATTTAAATATTACTTCAAAAGGTACTGTTAATGTAAATGGCGCTAACGCCGGTATTATGGCAAGCTCTGTTAAAACAAGTTATTCAAATAAATTGAATACTTTAGAAAATACTGATTATAAAACTAATGCGGTTATAAATGCAATTGATGATGTTGTTGTACAGGGCGGAAATTATGGTGTCATTGCTTTTGAAAACAGTAATGTTGACATTACTTCTGCTAACGGAAATGTACTTATTGGCGCAACGGATACCAATACAGAAAAAGCAAGCAATACTGCTGCTGTTTACGCAGAAAACGGCGCTAATACCCAAACAACGGTTAACCTTAAAGCAGATAATGGCGTGGTAACTGTTCTTTCAGGCAACAAAGGCTTGTGGGCTTCCGGTAAAGGCGGCACGATTAATGTTGACGGTGCTGTAAATATTAATGCTAACTATTTTAGTGACGAATCTGCAACAAGAAGTGTCGGAGAAGATGTGCATCTTGCGGTAGTTGCCGGGTTAAAAAGTGCAGGGGAAAAACAAAATGGTGAAGGGCTTGAAGAACAAAAAGGTGAAGGGCTTGTTGATATCAACTTAAAAGGTGACGTTACAAGCAGCATTTATGGTGATATTGTCGGTGCAAGTGGCGGTAAAGTGGATATTAGACGCGCTTCTGGAAATGGTTCATTAATTGTTACGGGAGATATACTTGCCGGCAATGGTGGTGAGGTTAACCTTGATATTGGCAAAAATGGTATGTTGACAGGGCGTATTGATGATTATATGGATGCCGGTGATGAACATGGCAATAGGTTCTTTGCACCACAGTTTAGCGATGAAATTAAAAACAACGGTACTGTAAAATTAAAACTTGACGAGGGGAGCCGTTGGAATGTTAATGGACAAAGCTGGGTAACTGAAATTACTGCTGACGATAATAGCATAATTGATTTAACGGGAGCACAAACTGACAGAAATACATCTGCACATGCGTTAACTGTTGGTACTTTAAATGGCAATGCTAATTTTAGAATGAATTTAGATGGTTTTGACAAAGCCAACAGCGATATGCTGTATATTAAAAACAGCAATGGTGAATATAACATAATTTTGGATGATGCTGTAACCAGTGAAGAAATTGGCGAAACAGGGTTAAGGTTTGCAACTATAGATAATGGTAATGTTAATTTTAAAAATGTAGTGGTTTATAATGCCGGTGCATTTGATGTCAAATATAAAGTCGGCAAAGACGCATATGAAGGTCATTTAGAAAATGACGATTATAATGGCACAGGGTTTGGTGAGGTAAAACCGGGTACAGAAGCAGTTGACAAATTCTTTAAGGGAGAAGAAAGCACTATTAACAAATTGGCTGATAGCGAAAGCACATTAACAAACTATAAAATTGTTGATGTTCATTCACGTGAATTAAATAATACCGGTAAAACTATTGTAGGCATGAGCCGTGCTAACTACAGCAACGCTATTTATATGGACAGGCTGAATAAACGCCTTGGCGAAGCACGTTATATTAATGGTGAAGAAGACCAGGGCATGTGGGTTCGTATCCGCCATGACAGAATTGGTAAGGATAATGCCTTTAGAAGCCAGAACACCATGTATGAGCTTGGCTATGACGAAAAGCAAGAGTGCGATAATGGTGAGCGCAGAGTTGGTTTTGCTGTTGATTATATGCATGGCGATACAAGTTACAGCAATATCGGCGGCAAAGGCGAAATTGACAGTTATGGTTTATGGCTGTATGATACATGGATGGGTGACAAAGGGCATTATGCGGATTATGTTGCCAAATGGGGACATTTGAAGAATGATTTTGGCATTTATGCCGCTGGTGTTAAAGATAAGATTACCGGTGATTACAGCAACAATGTGTTTAGTATCAGTGCTGAATACGGGCGCAAAAAAGATATCGGCAATGACTGGTATATTGAGCCGCAGGCACAATTACAGCTTGCACGCGTAACCGGTGCAGATTATGTAACTAATCAAAACACAAAAGTTAGTGTTGACGGTATTAACAGCTTAATTGGCCGCGCAGGTTTTAGAATTGGTAAAGATTTTGGCGAAGAAAAACAAAGCACAGTTTACTTAAAAGCTGACGTAATGCACGAGTTTTTAGGCGACCAAGACATTAGTTTAAAAGATAAAACTTCTGACGGTAATTGGAGTACCTTAAGCTACGAAAACGAAGGCACTTGGTATGATGTTGGCTTTGGTTTTGCAACACAGCTTAGCAAAGCAAGTTATGCGTTTATGGATTTTGAAAAATCCTTCGGCAACGATAACGACGAAACATATCAGATTAACGCTGGGGTACAGTGGAGCTTCTAATGGCAAAAGTACCTTTTAGCGAAGCAAAATTTAAGCAAATTGCCGGTAACTGCACGGCAGAATACGTTAACTATATGCCACGCGGTAAAAACGGTATGCGCTGCTGGGAAATTAAAGCACAGAAGCCTGACGGTGATTACATGGTGGTAGTTTTATGTGATTACGGTTATAAGGTTAACGGCAAAACGGTGGAGATAACCCCTTTTAAAAACCGTGATGGGCGCAATGAAGAAATTTACCGCCTGTATCACGAAGAAGGTTTATCACAATTATTTTTGGCTAATTTATTTAACATGAGCCAGCCTTCTGTTTCGCTGATTGTTAAGCAAATGAAAGAAAAATAATTTTTACCGGCACCTTAAAGTTTAAAATGCTTTTAAGGTGCTTTTTTTATTGATGGCAGAAAACGGAATTTTTTATTATTTTTGCGGAACGAACAAATATTTTACAAAAAAATAAATAATTATTATTGATTAAATGTGCGAACTGTGTTATACTTAAATCATCAAGAAAGCGTTTCCAAAAAAAGGAGGATTTTAATATGAAGAAAAAAGTTTACAAAGCATTTAACGAGCAGGTTCAGGCTGAATTATACTCTGCATATATGTATCTGGCAATGAGCCTTGATATGGAAGCCAAAAATTTTAAAGGCATGGCACACTGGCTGAAAGCACAGTATGAAGAAGAACGTGAGCATGCTTTTAAATTAATGGGCTTTATGCAGGATTGCGGCGAAAAACCGGAACTGCTTGCCATTGAAGCTCCGGCTGCCGATTACGGCACTCCGCTGGAACTGTTCAAAAAAGTTCTGGAACATGAAAAATATGTTACTTCCCGCATTCACGATATGTATGAAGTAGCTTTGGCAGAAAAAGACTACGCTGCCCAGAGCCATTTGAAATGGTTCATTGACGAACAGGTTGAAGAAGAAGCCAGCGCTTCCGAAATTGTTGAAAAACTGCAAATGGTTGGCGATAATGTTGGCGGCCTGTTCATTATTGACGGCCAGCTTGGCGCAAGAAAATAATTAAATAATTTGTTGACAAGGCTGCACGGTTGTGTTATTATATTTGGGTAACAAAGTAGAAGCCGCTCGCTTCTCACCTTGCAGCTATGCTCGACAGGGTTGGATATGTACTAACGCGGGTGGATTTGTTCTGCCCGCTTTTCTTTTTGACTGAAATATTTTGGAGGTGACTTGTCATAGCTAAGGAAAACTTGCGTATCAATGAAGAAATTCGGGCACGTGAAGTGCGCGTTATCGGCAGCGATGGCGAACAGCTTGGAATTATGTCCGGCCGCGAAGCCCAGCAGCTTGCTTATGAAAAACATCTCGACCTGGTGGAAATTGCACCTACTGCCAAACCGCCTGTGTGCCGGATTATGGATTACGGCAAGTATCGTTACGAGCAGCAGAAACGCGAAAAAGAGTCTCGTAAGAAACAGAAAACATTTGACATTAAAGAAGTTAAGCTGCGCCCCGGCATTGAAGAACATGACTTTAACGTTAAGTTTAAAAATGCCGTGCGTTTCTTAGAAGATGGCGACAAAGTAAAGGTTACCATTATGTTCCGCGGACGTGAGCTTTCGCATCCGGAACTGGGTGAAGTTCTTTTAAACAAAATGGCTGCCCAGCTTAAAGAGATGGCAGTTGTTGAAAGACAGCCCAAACTTGAAGGCAAAAACATGATTATGATAGTTGCGCCGAAACCGAGTAAATAAGGAGGATTTTTTAAATGAAGTTGAAAATGAAAACCCGCAGAGCTGCTGCAAAACGTTTCAAAAAAACCGCTTCTGGTGAATTTAAACGTGCCAAAGGTTATAAGAGCCATATTCTTGAGAAAAAAGCTCCTGCCCGCAAGAGAAATCTGCGCAAAGCTACTTTAGTGCATAAAACTGACCATGAACGCGTAGTTAAAATGCTGCCGTATGCATAATTAGTGGAGTTAAGGGAGGATATTACTAATGGCAAGAATTAAAGTTGGTGTAACTGCACACCGCCGTCATAAACATATTTTAAAACTGGCTAAAGGTTACCGCGGAGCTAAACATTTACAGTTCAAAAAAGCTAACGAAACTGTAATGAAAGCATTGAGCTATGCTCGCCGCGACCGCCGTGCTAAAAAACGCGAGTTCCGCCGTTTGTGGATTGCCCGTATCAATGCTGCAACCCGTGCTAACGGCATGAGCTACAGCCGCTTTATCTGCGGCCTTACCAAAGCAGGCATTCAGCTTGACCGTAAGGTTTTGGCAGATATGGCAATTTTCGACGCAGCTGCATTTGCAAAACTGGTTGAAACCGCTAAAGCTGCTCTGTAATTTAAGCATTAAAGGACCAACGTTTTACCGCGTTGGTCTTTTTTATTTGTGTAAAAATTTGCAAAAATTTCATAATTTGGTATAATACGTGGTAACAGCCGTAATGGCTTTAATAATAAAAATTTTAGCAAAAAGTTTTTAAATGAGGTGAGTATACCTTGGGGCGTGAAAATAAGTTTTTGCGTTGGATTGGGCAGGCTTTTAACGGCAGCCAGATGGTGGCATTAAGCTTTATGCTGCTTATTTTGACCGGTGCGTTTTTGTTTATGCTGCCAATTTCCACGCAGGACAGGCAGGGCCTTGCTTTTCTTGATGCGCTGTTTACGGCAACATCGGCTTCGTGCGTAACGGGGCTGACGGTTATCGATGTTGGCAACCAGCTTTCGTGGTTCGGCAAAATGGTGCTGATTGCGCTGATACAAATCGGCGGCCTTGGCATTATGACGATGACGACGCTGGTAATGGTTATTGCCGGGCGCAAGGTTAGCCTGCGTGAGCGTCTGTTTTTGCAGGAATCTATGAACCAGACGGAAATATCCGGCGTTGTACGCATTGCGCTGAACATTATTAAGTATACACTTGTAATTGAGTTCTTTTTTGGCACAATTCTGGCGGCGCATTTTGCTTTTGTTAAGGATATGGGCTGGATTGGCGTTGTTTACGGCTACTGGCATTCCGTATCGGCCTTTTGTAATGCCGGTTTTGACCTGATGGGCGATTACAAGAGCCTTATTGATTATCACGGCGATATCGTTATTAATTTAAGCATTGCGCTTTTGATTACTCTCGGCGGCCTTGGTTTTATGGTGCTGGAAGATTTAAAGCGCGGCTGGAACTGGGAACGTTTTTCGCTGCATACCAAAATAGTGCTTTTAACAAGCGTTGGCTTAAACGTTGTGGGCACTTTGCTTTTATGGTGCTTTGAATCGAACAATCCGTATACTTTGGGCAATATGAGCATGTTCGACAGCTGGATGGCGGCGTTTTTCCAGGCGGTGTCCTCGCGTACTGCCGGTTTTAATACCATTGATTTAATGCATCTGCATGACAGCAGCTTGTTTGTGCTGATTATCTGGATGTTTATTGGTGCGGGCAGCGGTTCTACCGGCGGCGGCATTAAAACAACCACGTTTATTGTACTGATGGCGTCGTTGTGGTATATGCTGAAAGGCCAGCGTGATGTGGTTATGTTTGGCAGGCGCATTGATGAAAAGATTGTTGACAAATCGTTTGTAATTACTGTACTGTGCCTTATCTGGGTGCTTTTTGCCACCATGATGCTTTTGGTAATAAATAACGGGCGTTATCCGTTTATAGATATTTTGTTTGAGGTTGTTTCCGGGTTCGGTACGGTAGGTTTGGGTATTGGCATTACGCCCGACTGGCAGCCGTTTGGCAAATGGATTTTAATTTTAACCATGTATATCGGCCGTATCAGTATTTTAACTTTTATTTTGAGTTTCTTAAGTTCCGGTACCAACAAAATAAGGTATCCGTCGGAACATATCAACATAGGTTAATGGGGTGTAAATAATGGCAAAAAACAATAAACAAAAACAGTTTGCGGTGCTTGGCCTGGGGCGCTTCGGCACCAGCGTGGCACTTACGCTGCACGAGCTTGGCTACCAGGTTTTGGGCGTTGACAGTGATGAAGAAATTGTGCAGGATTTGTCGCACGAGCTGACGCATGTTGTAAGTGCGGATGCTTCTGACGAAAACACTCTGCGCAGCCTTGGCATTAATAACTATGAGGTCGTTATTGTAGGTATTGGCCCGCTTGAAGATAACCTTTTAACAACGCTGAACCTTAAGGAAATGGGCGTACCTTTTGTTGCCGTAAAAGCAACCAGTGCCGTACACGGCAAAATGCTTGAAAAAATCGGCGCCGATAAAATTATTTACCCTGAACGCGACATGGGCAAGCGCGTTGCCCATAACCTTATTTCCAGCAGCATTGTTGACTACATTGAAATGAGCAACAACATCAGCCTTATGAGTACTAATATTCCTCATTCGCTGGTTGGCAAAAACCTTATCGAATCCGATTTGCGCAAACGTTACAATGTTAACGTCGTAGCCATCAAGCACGAAGGCGTAACTTATATTAACCCGAAACCGACTCAGGTTTTGGAAGAAGGCGACGAGATGATTGTTATCGGCGAGCATCAGAACATTAAAGCCTTAGAGGAAATTGTTTAATGAAAGAGATTACAAGCCTTGGCAACGCCGTTGTTAAGGATGTGTGCAATTTAAAACAGAAAAAGTACCGCGAACGCAGCGGCAGTTTTGTTGTTGAAGGCCTGCGCGCCGTTGAAGAAGCTGTGCGTTATGCCGCTGTGCAGAAGCTTTTTGCTGTGCCGGATGCTGCAAATACCAGGCTGGTGCAGCTTTTGGCTGACGCTGCCGTAAAAAATATTGAGCTTTACAGCGTAACGGAACAGGTTATGAAAAAAATGAGCGACACGGAAGCGCCGCAGGGTGTTTTGGCGGTGTGCAGCAAGCCGCAGGGTTTTATAGTGGCGGACGGTACTGTGCTTGTGCTTGACCGTGTGGCTGACCCCGGCAATGTCGGAACGTTAATCCGTACGGCGGAAGCGGCAGGCATTGCAGCGGTTATTTTGCTGGCGGGCTGCGCCGATGCTTATGCGCCAAAAACAGTGCGCTCCACCATGGGCTCGCTTTTGCGCATGCCTGTTTTGTGCGATATGCCGGAAGCTGAGTTTACCGGCTGGGCGCATAAAAACAATTACGAAATTATGGTTACCTGCCTTGACGGCGCACAAAACCTGTATGAGGCGGAGCTTGGCGCGCGCACGGCCATAGTTGTGGGCAGCGAGGCTTACGGCGCTTCGGAAAGTTTAAAGGCTGCTGCTGCCAAAAGGGTGTTTATACCGATGCAGGGCAGGGCGGAATCGCTTAATGCGGCAGTGGCAGGGGGCATAGTTATGTTTGAAGCCATGCGCCGCCGTCTTGCAACAAAATAAAGGCTGTGTTATAATAATACACATCAATTTATAAAATTTGTGCTATGAAAAAGAGAGTAGGCATAAACTGCGACTCAGAGAACAGGGCCATGGCTGAAAGCCCCGTGATACAGGTTGTGCCGAAGTTCACTTTGGAGCATCCGTTTTGAAAATAAGTAGGAACGGCGTTTGCCGCGTTAAGGCGTTATGAGGTACAAAACAGGGTGGTACCGCGGAAGTTATGCAGCTTTCGCCCCTTTGAAGGGGCGGAGGCTTTTTTATTTTTACCGCCTGCCCCTGAATGCTGAATTTTGGGAGGTTAAGTATGAGAGAAGAACTGCAAGCACTTAAAGAGCAGGCGCTTAAAGAGCTGGAAACAGCTGCAAGCGTGGACGCGCTGAAAGATTTGCGCGTTAAGTATCTTGGCAAAAAAGGCCATATGACTGACATCCTGCGCGGCATGGGCAGCCTGCCGGCAGAAGAAAGACCGAAAATCGGCCAGATTGTAAACGAAGTAAAAAAGATTTTGGAAGAAGCTATTGCCGCCAAAGCCGAAGTTTTGGAAGCTGAAGCATTAAAACAGCGCCTTGCCAGCGAGAAGGTTGACATTACGCTGCCCGGCCGCAAACCGCAGTGCGGGCATTTGCACCCCATTACGCTGACGATGCGCGAAATTAAAAAGATTTTTATGCGCATGGGCTTTGAAGTTCTGGAAGGGCCGCAGATTGAAAGCGATTACTATAACTTTGAAGCGTTGAACCTGCCGAAAGACCATCCGGCAAGGGATATGCAGGATACTTTTTATATTACCGAAGACATTTTGCTGCGCACGCAGACTTCGCCTATGCAGGCACGCAAAATGCAGGCAAGCGTGCCGGATTCCCCTATCCGCATGATTTCGCCGGGCACCGTATACCGCAACGACTATGACGCAACCCATTCGCCTATGTTCCATCAGGTTGAAGGTTTGGTGCTGGGCAAAGATATCAGCCTTGCCGATTTAAAAGGCACGCTGGAAACCTTCTGCAAGGAAATGTTCGGCAGCAGCGTAAGCATCCGCCTGCGCCCGAGTTATTTCCCGTTTACCGAACCGAGTGCGGAAGTTGATATTTCCTGCGTTATCTGCGGCGGCAAGGGCTGCCGTGTGTGCAAAAACAGCGGCTGGCTGGAAATTTTAGGCAGCGGCATGGTACACCCCAACGTACTGCGTATGAGCGGCTACGACCCCGAAAAAACCAGCGGCTATGCTTTTGGCATGGGCGTAGAACGTATTGCCATGCTTAAATACGGCATTGACGATTTGCGTTTGTTCTTTGAAAATGATTTGCGGTTCATCCGCCAGTTTAAATAAGGAGGGGTACCATGTTAGCATCTGTTGATTGGCTTAAACAATATGTAGATATTGATGTCACTCCTGAGGAGCTGGCTGAAAAACTGACCCGCGTAGGGCTGGAAGTTGAAAGCGTAAACCATCTCGGTGAAGGGCTGGAAGGCGTTGTTACCGGCAAGGTAACGCATATCGAGCGCCATCCTAACTCTGACCATCTGTGGATTTGCAAGATGGATGTCGGCGGGCCGGAAATTCTGCAAATTTTAACCGGTGCGCAGAACGTTCACCAATATGATATGGTGCCGGTGGCAGTTATCGGCTCTCATCTGCCGAACGGCATGACGCTTAAAAAAGCAAAAATGCGCGGCCTTGATTCCTTTGGCATGCTGTGCAGCGCAGCTGAACTTGCCATTGACGCCAAACTTTTGCTGCCGGAACAGCGCGAAGGCATTTTCATTCTGCCGCCGGATACTCCGGTTGGCGTGGATATTAAAAAAGTGCTCGGCCTTGACGACGTAGTGCTTGATATTGACCTTACCGCCAACCGCGGCGACTGCACCAATATTATCGGCCTGGCGCGCGAAGCTGCTGCCGTGCTTGGCAAAGAACTGCGCATGCCGGATATGAGCGTTAAGGAAGCTGCCGGCGGCAGTGCTGCTGATATGGCTGCCATTGAAGTTGATGCTAAAGATTTGTGCAGCCGTTTTGCAGTGCGCGTATTGAAAAACATTAAAATCGGGCCCAGCCCGGAATGGATGCAGAAACACCTGCGTGCCTGCGGTATGCGCCCGATAAGCAACGTTGTTGACGTAACCAACTATGTAATGCTGGAACTTGGCCAGCCGATGCATGCTTATGATTATGACAAGGTAGGCGGGCATAAACTTATTGTGCGCCGCGCCGCAGACGGCGAAAAACTGGTAACCCTGGACGGGCAGGAACGCATTTTAACCCCGGACATGATTACCATTGCCGACCCTGACCATGCTGTTGGCCTTGGCGGCGTTATGGGCGGTTTGGAAACCGAAGTTACCGGCGAAACCGTTAATGTAATGCTGGAAGCAGCAACCTTTAACGGGCCTTCCATCCGCCGTACTTCCAAAGCGCTGGGGCTGCGCAGTGAAGCTTCCGGCCGTTTTGAACGCGGCGTTGATACGGTGCTGAACCATAATGCTTTGAACCGCGCCGTACACCTGTTGGAACAGATGGGTGCCTGCGAAACGGTTTGCGGCATTGTAGAAGATTATCCGGAAGAAGTTAAACCTGCCGTTATCCGCGTAACGCCGCAGGCTATTAACAGCCGTATCGGCGTGGAAATTGCCGCTGAAGAAATGGTTGATATTCTTAAAAAATTACAGTTCGGCGTGGAATACAGTGGCGGCGTATTAACCGTTACCGCTCCTTCCTGGCGTTATGACATCAGTTGCGACGCCGATATCAGCGAAGAAATTGCCAGAATGCATTCTTATGACAAGATTGAATCGCATAATCCGGATTTGCCGCTGGTACAGGGCCGTCAGGCTGTAATTGACGATGTATGCGAAGAAATTGAGGATTATCTTGTTGCTGCCGGTTTGAACGAAGTTATGACTTACAGCTTCATTAACCCCAATTCTTTTGATAAAATCCTGCTGGACGAAGCAGACAGCCGCCGCGGCGCCATTGAACTGATGAACCCGCTGAGCGACGAATTTAAGGTAATGCGCACAAGCATGCTGCCGGGTATGCTTAATACGGCAGCTTATAACCAGGCCCGCCAGGCAGAATCCGTTAAGATTTTTGAAATAGGCAAGGTATTTTTGCCCAAGGCTTTGCCGCTTAAAGAACTGCCGGAAGAAAAACCTGTTTTATGTGCCGTACTTGCCGGAAGGCGCAGCAGCATTAACTGGACTGAAACCAAAGACGAAGTTGATTTTTACGATATGAAGGGCGCTGTGGAAGGCCTTTTGGAAAATTTGCAGATTGCAGGCGCAAAATATGTGCCGGTGGCTCAGCCTTACCTGCACCCCGGCAAGAGCTGTGCCGTTGAATACGAAGGCAGGGTAATTGGCTGGTTCGGCGAACTGCACCCGACCGTTGCCGGAAACTACGGCCTTAACGGCAGCGTATGCGTGCTGGAACTGGAAGTTGAACCGCTTGTTGCAAGTGCATCCCATGTGCCGCAGTTTGTACATCTGCCCAAATATCCTGCAACCTCGCGCGATATTGCTGTTGTTGTACCGCTGGAGGTTGCCATGGAAGAACTGGAGGCAGTTATCCGCGCTAACGCGGGCAGCCTGCTGAAACAGGTAAAAGTATTTGATGTTTACACGGGCAAACAGGTGGAAGCAGGTTACAAATCCATGGCGTTCAACTTAACCTTCCAGGCTGATGACCGTACTTTAACGGATGAAGAAATTGATGCCGTTATTAAAAATGTTGTGGAAAAAGTTGGCGAAGCCTACAAAGCTAAATTAAGAGATTAATTTTAATATTCATGGCAAAGTGCCGCCGGGTTTATTCCGGCGGTTTTTGCTGTTTTAAGGCAAATTTTAAAAGCCTGTGCCCTAAAAGTTGCCGCGGCGGCGATAAAAGTTTATAATTAATTTAAAAGAACACGGAAAGAAGGTGCGTTTATGAAACTTTATGTATGGCGCCATAACAAAACCTACCATAGCCACAGCATGATACAGGAACCCTGCGTTAACACGGAATTTTACCTTGATGCCATTGCCATTGTGGCGGCGGAAAGCCTTGAAGAAGCGCTTAAACTGTTGGAGGAGCAGCATAAAGGCTGGCGCACGGAGGATTTGCGTGAACTTGAACCTACTGTTTACAGTCTTGATGAAGGTAAAGTTATTTTTACCGAACTGAGAGGCTCAATCGCCTAAAAGGAGTGTAAAAATGCCGGCAGAAATTGAAATAAAACTTAATATTGGGGCGGAGGCTTTGCAAAAACTGCTTGCTTCTCCGCTTGTAGCGGATAAAATTATCGGCGGCAGCGAAGCCGTACACCACCTTGAAACTTCGTATTATGATACGCCGTCTTTTAAACTGATGCACAGCGGCATTGCTTACCGTGTGCGCAAAAACGGCACTAAATACGAAGCCACCATTAAAACGGAAAAAGAATCTCACGGCGGGTTTTCCAGCCGCAACGAATATAATGTTGATTTGCCTGACGGCAAGCCTGTTTTGCAGGGGTTTAAAGAAGAAGGCTTTGATACGGATTTGGAAAAACTAATTGCCGGTGAGCCGCTTGTAAAACTGTTTACCGTTGATGTTGAGCGCAGGCTGTGCCTGCTTAAAATAAGCGCGGCTACAACGGTGGAACTGGCGGTTGACCGCGGCAAAATTATTTCCGGCATAACCGGAAATGAATGTGCTGTTAACGAAACGGAACTGGAAATTAAAAGCGGCACGAAAGAAGACCTGCTTGCCTATGCCGGGCAGATTACAAAACTGGTGCCGGTAACACCGGAAAACCGCAGTAAATATGAGCGCGGCATGAAGCTGTGCGGTATAAATTTAACAAAGCCCGCAAAATAAAAAAACGGTATTGCCGTAAAAGGCAATACCGTTTTTGCGTATATAGTGTTAAATTTTAAAATAAACTTTCCATAAACGGAAGCAGAATAGGCGCCAAAATGGAAGTTGCTATGCCGGTAAGCCCTATGGAAGCGCCGCCGATGGCCAGCTGCAGGGCATTTTTGCCGGCGCAGACGCTGGTGCCGAGCCCGTGGCTGGAAGCGCCTATGGAAAGGCCGATGGCAATGTTGTTTTTGATTTTTAAAGCTTCTAAAATTTTGTGGTTAAAGGTTGCGCCAAGCATGCCTGTAAAAATTACACAGGCGGCTGTAAGCGCCGGAATACCGCCGATAGCGGAAGAAATATCCATGGCAATAGGCGTTGTTACGGATTTGGGAATCATGGAAAGCAGCACCTGGCTGCTTGCGCCGAATATTTTGCCGCAAATGAAGATGCTGACTATGCCTGTAACAGTAGCAACAAGAATGCCGCTTATAATTACCGGCAGGTTTTCTTTTATAATGCGCCTGTTGTTGTACAGCGGCAGGGCCAGCGCCACGGTGGCAGGGCCGAGCAGAAAGTTGATAAAACCTGCGCCTGTTTCGTAGTCCTCGTATGTAATATACGGCTCCTGAAAATAAATAAAGGCAATTATCATCGGGCACGCCAGTACAAACGGCGGAATAATGTTCAGTTCAAACTTATCTACAATAATTTCGCATATTACATAAACAACAATGGTAAGGGCAATGCCAAACAGCGGCGATTGGATGAAGGCTTCGGGTAAAAAAGTCATTTTCCGGCACCGCCTTTACTTTTAAGCATAAAGTTTAAAAACACAGCCGTTACAATCAGTATCATAAAACTGCTTATAATAACGGTAGCCACAATGGCGGTGCTTTCTGCAAGAATAACATCCAGATACAGCAAAATGCTTACGCCTGCCGGTAAAAAGAGCATGCCCATTTTTTCTATTAAAATATTGCAGACATCTTCAATGGTACGCACCCTTATAATGCCGCTGAGCAAAAGTACCAGCAGCAGAATCATTGCCAGCAGCGCAGGCGGAAATTTAATGCCGCATAAATTAAGCGCAACCGTACTGACGCCCTGCAAAAAAAGCAGTACAGCAGTTCCTTTCAAAATTGATGATGGTGTCATAATTTTCTTTCCCCTCTCAAAAAATAAAGTAATGTGTATATTTTGCTTCCGCAGCGTCAATTTGTCAAGTTAAAATAACGAAAAAAATTATCAAAAAAACATACAAAAAATATTTGACTTTTTGACTTTTGTTGCTATAATATAAAACAGGAGCAGAAAAATGCCCCTGTTAATAAATATGCTGTTAACGCACAGCAAGGTAAATTATTAAAAGTAAAATAATTGCCAAAAGCGTAACGGCACTCATGCCGATATATTCAAAACGGTACATGGATACTTCTTCGTTAAGAAGATTGTAGCTGCGCTGAATGACAAGCATTTTGTTTTCAATGTTATCCTTCCAAACCGAAGCACGCAGAAGGTCGAGATAGCGCGTGTAAATGCGCGCGTAGAAAATATCTTCCGTAACCTGCAAAGCATTGTTGATATTGCTTGTCAGCGTGCTGACATCGGCCATCAGTTCCATCAGCCTGCCGCGTATTTTGCGGTAGCTTGTCTGGCGGCTGCCGGTGCTGCCTTTTTCGGCGGCTTCCAGCTCGTCGTAAGTGCGGTCAATGGCTTCGTTAAGCGCATTGTCGTAGTAGCGCAGTTCCAGAAACTGGGCGTTGGCAAATTCCAGAAGGTCGGGCACGTCAAGGCTGCCGCTGGGGTCATACACAACGGCGGAATCCCACGCAAGGTAGCATACATCGTCGGCGTAGGTAAACCGGTTGGCCAGTGTTTCGGCGCGGGTTTCCGGGCTTACGGGCGTGCGGTCTTTCAAAAGCAGCGGCACAATATCCCAGTTTTCGGGCACTTTATCCTGAAAATAATAAACTACAAAATCTTCGTCAAAGTCAGAAACGCGCTCATTGCTGCACGCCGGGCGGATGGTTTCCAAAACGGCGTCAAGGTAAGAACGGATTTCGTCTTCCGGCATGTTTTCGCTGACGATGGACATATCCATGTATTCATCAAATGTTACATCATCTTCAAAATGAATACGCAGAATAAGGCTGATAACGCCTAAATCAAAAATGCGGGCTTTAACTTCGGTAAGATAAGTACCGTTGCCCAGCTTCATATCATGGGAACCAAGCTCAACAAGAACCGGCGGGTCCTTAAAAGTAATAGACTTGGTAGATATACGGTCCAGGCGGAGCCTGGAAGCGATTTTGTTGCGGCTGGTCCAAAGGGCCTGCACCAAATCAAGGTCAATTTCGTCGGCAACGTCAAAAAGACGGTATACAATCATGGATGTATTCATAAAATATCCTCCGTGAAAAAAGCATTTACTTGCATATTCGCCGCCGGAAGCGGTTTCCCTGCGTATTTAACATAAAAATTTATGTAAAATATTTTACTGTTTATACAGTTTGAAGGAGGTTAGCGCTATGAATGAACGCTACAGTGAAGAAGTAAAAAGCATATTGGAAGCTGCTCAGCAGCAGGCTGTTATAAATTATAACCAGGAACTGACCTGCGCCCATCTGTTAGTTGCGCTGGCCGGAAGTGAAGGGTTTTTCCCGTTCCTGCTTAAAAATGCCGGCGCTGATGCAGGCACCTTTACTGCGGAGGCCAAACGCCTTGTGCAGAAAATACCTTCCGTAAAAGGGCAGGACAGAGGGCTTATGATGAGTACCGGCGCAGCCCGCGTGCTGGCTATTGCAGCGCAGAACGCAGGGCAGGGAGAAGTTAATATCTGCCATTTGGTCGGTGCCCTTGCCAGTGACGGCGACAGCGATGTTACCGCGCTCTTGAAAAAATACGGCATTACCAAAAACAAGGCCGAAGGGCTGTATATGGCTTATACCAACAGCGCCGAAGGCGACGAAAAGAAACAGACACTTGAAAAATACGGGCAGGATTTAACCGCTAAAGCCAAAGAAGGCAAGCTCGACCCTGTTATCGGCAGGGATGAAGAAATCCGCCGCGTGGTTGAAATTCTTTCGCGCCGCAAAAAGAACAACCCTGTTTTGATTGGTGAGCCGGGCGTTGGCAAAACCGCTATTGTAGAAGGGCTTGCCCGCCGCATTGTGGCAGGCGACGTTCCGGAAAGCCTTAAAAACAAAACTCTGTACGCGCTGGATTTGGCAGCCCTTGTTGCCGGTGCCAAATACCGCGGCGAGTTTGAAGAACGACTGAAAAAAGTTTTAAAACTGGTATCCGAATCCGGCGGGCAGATTATTATGTTTATTGATGAGCTGCACACCGTTGTTGGTGCCGGTGCTGCCGAAGGCGCTATGGACGCAGGCAATATTTTAAAACCGATGCTTGCCCGCGGCGAGCTGCGCTGCATTGGTGCAACCACGCTGAACGAATACCGCAAATATATCGAAAAAGACAGCGCTCTGGAACGCCGCTTCCAGCCAGTTATGGTTAAAGAGCCGGATGTTGAGGATACCATCTCCATTCTGCGCGGCTTAAAAGAACGCTACGAAGTGCATCATGGCGTGCGCATTAAAGACGCCGCCCTTGTTGCAGCGGCTGTGTTAAGCAACCGTTATATTAACGACCGCTTTTTGCCGGATAAGGCAATAGACCTTGTAGACGAAGCCGCAGCGCGCCTGCGTACCGAAATCGACAGCCTGCCTGCCGAACTTGACGAAAGCAAGCGCCGCATTTTGCAGCTGGAAATTGAAGCACAGGCTTTGAAGAAAGAAGACGACGAGCAGAGCAAAGATCGCCTTGCCAAAATTGAAGAAGAACTGGCAGAGCTCAAAAAATCCAACGACGAACTTGTTAAACGCTGGGAAGCACAAAAAGCTGCCATCAGCCGTGTGCGCGAAGTTAAAAAGGAAATTGATGCCGTTAAACACGACATGGAAACCGCAGAACGCAACTACGATTTGAACAAGCTGGCAGAGCTTAAATACGGCCGCCTGCCGGAACTGCAAAAAGAACTGGCGCGCCTTGCCAAAGGTGATGCCGAAGACAAAGACGGCGTACTTTTAAAAGAAGAAGTTGACGAAGAAGACATTGCCAAAGTTGTAAGCACCTGGACGGGTATTCCTGTTGCACGCTTAAACGGCGGCGAACGCGAAAAACTCATTCATCTGGAAGAACGCCTGCACCAGCGTGTTGTCGGGCAGGACGAAGCGGTTAAAGCAGTAAGCGAAGCTGTTATCCGCGCGCGCGCAGGTATTAAAGACCCCAACCGCCCGATTGGTTCGTTCATTTTCCTTGGGCCTACCGGCGTTGGTAAAACGGAACTTGCCAAAGCACTGGCAGAAATTTTGTTTGACGACGAACGCAACATGATTCGTATTGATATGAGCGAATACATGGAGAAGCATACCGTTTCGCGCTTAATCGGTGCGCCTCCGGGATATGTTGGCTATGATGAAGGCGGCCAGCTTACAGAAGCAGTGCGCCGCCGTCCGTACAGCGTAATTTTGCTGGACGAAATTGAAAAAGCCCATGCCGATGTATTTAACGTACTTTTGCAGGTGCTTGACGACGGCCGCCTGACTGACGGGCAGGGACGCATTGTCGATTTTAAAAACACGCTGATTATTATGACCAGCAACCTCGGTTCTGCCGAAATTATGCAGAAAAAAGGCGAAGTAACGCGCGAAGAAGTACAGAGCATGCTGATGCGTTTCTTCCGCCCGGAATTTTTGAACCGCGTTGACGATATTGTAGTATTTAAAGCTTTGCAGCAGGAGCAGATTAAGGATATTATTAAACTCATCCTTAAAGAATTGAGCGACAGGCTGCAAAAACAGCTTGATATGACGCTTACCGCCAGCGACGACGCAGTGGCTTACCTTGCCAGCGCAGGCTTTGACCCTGCCTTTGGCGCGCGCCCGCTGAAACGCCTTATTGTACATACCGTTGAGAACATTCTCGGCAAGAAGATTGTTGCCGGTGAAATTGGCAGCGGCACAAAAGTAAAAGTTGTGCTGCGTGACGGCAATATCGAAGTTGAGCAGGAGTAAGCAACTATTAAAAAATAAATAACAGCAAAAAGTCCTGTTTTAGTGATGTATTCATTAAAACAGGACATTTTTTATAAGGATATGATGGTATAATATAAGTATAGGATTTGTAAACGGAAGGAGCGGAAGTATATGGGCAAAAAAGTTTTAATTATCGGCGGTGTGGCGGCAGGAATGAAAACTGCTTCGCGCCTGCGCCGCAGGGATAAAGATGCGGAAATTACGGTTATTGAACGCGGAGAACTTGTAAGTTATGGCGCGTGCGGTTTTCCTTATTATATTGGTGACGAAGTTAAAAATTTTAATGAATTTACGCATACGCCGCAGGGCATTGCGCGCGATGTAGATTACTTTAAAAAGGTTAAGGGCATTGATGTTTTAACCGGGCACGAGGCGCAGAAGATTAACCGTGCGGCGAAAACGGTTACTGTGCTGAACAGGAAAAACAGCGAAGTTACAGAAATGCCTTACGATGTGCTGGTGCTTGGCACTGGGGCAACGCCGGTGCGTCTGCCGGTGCCGGGTGCTGATTTGGAAGGCATCCATAACTTCTGGTTCCCGTGGGAAGTTTTAAAAGTTAAAGAAGAAATTGCCGCCCATAATGTTACGGATGTTGTTATAGTAGGCGCTGGCTTTATCGGCATGGAACTGGCGGAGGAGTTTAACAAAATAGGCGTTAAGGTAAGCGTTGTGGAAATGCAGAACCGCATTCTGCCGCAGATGCTTGATTTGGAAATGGCAGAGCTTGCCGCAAAGCCTGTTGCCGCTGCCGGTATAAATTTATATCTTGAAGAAAAAACAGTTGCTTTTGAAGGCGAGGGGCGTGTTGCCGCCGTTAAAACGGACAAGCGCACAATTCCGGCGCAGATGGTAATTGTAGCCGTTGGCGTGCGCCCGAATGTTGAACTGGCGCGCGAAGCAGGGCTTGCAATTGGCTCGAGCGGTGCTATTGCCGTTAATGAATATATGCAGACGAGTGATCCCTGCATTTATGCGGGCGGCGACTGTGCTGAAAATACTCACCGTGTAAGCGGGGCTAAAATTTTTGCGCCGATGGGCAGCACTGCCAACAAGCACGGGCGCGTTATTGCCGATAATATTTGCGGCGATATGGTAAAATACCCCGGCGTTTTGGGCACGGGGCTGTGCCGTATGCCGGGTGTGGAGGCAGGTAGCACAGGTTTAAACGAGCGTACTGCTGCAGCAGCCGGTATTGATTTTGAATCCGTAATTGTTCCCGGCAATGACAGGCTTGCTTATATGCCGGGCGCGGGGCGTTTGGTGCTTAAGCTGTTTGCCGACAGGAAAACTCATAAGGTTATCGGTGTGCAGGCGGTAGGGCAAAGTGTTGATAAGCGCATCGACACGCTGGTTGCCGCTATCAGCATGGGCGCAGCGCTTGAAGATTTGAGCGAGTTTGACATTGGCTATGCGCCGCCGTTTAATGGCCCGATTGACAATATTGCCACGGCTGCCAACGTGCTGCTGAATAAAATTGAAGGCCGCCTGCGCAGCATTAACCCGAAGGAATTTAAAGAACTGCGCAAAAGCGAAGCTTATACTTTGGTAGATGTGCGTACGCCCGGCGAATTTAAAAACTGCCATATAGCAGGCTGCTGCAATATTGTAAACCTGCCTTTGGATGAAGTGCGCAGCGAATGCTGCAAGGTTTTGCCCGATAAGGACGCACGGCTTGTATGCAGCTGCCAGATTGACCTGCGCGGCTACGAAGCCGAAACCATGCTGCGCGCCCAGGGCTATAAAAATGTACAGAGCCTTGAAGGAAGTATGAGCGCCTGGCCATATGAAACCGAAAAAAGCAAATAACAGCAAAAATGTGTAAATTTATTGACACAAAGGGCACAGATTGGTAAAATAAATTAATAATATTCTTTACGTAACGATGCCCGGAGAAATTGTAGTTGGTTGAACAGCACAATGAAACTTTTATGCCGGGCTTTATTTTTTATTGAAAGGCAGTGGGATAATGAAAGTTGCAATTATTATGGGCAGCAATTCTGACTGGCCGGTACTTGAACCGGCAGAAAAAACTTTAAAAAGTTTTGGCGTTGAAGTGGAAGTTGTAGTTGCTTCTGCACACCGCACTCCCGAAATGGTTCATGAGTTTGCGGCAGGCGCACGTGAACGCGGCGTTGAGGTAATTATTGCCGCAGCAGGCGCTGCAGCGCATCTTGGCGGTGTTATTGCAGCATTTACAACACTGCCGGTAATTGGCATACCCATTAATGCCACTCCCTTAAACGGTATGGATTCGTTACTGAGCTTTGTACAGATGCCTTCCGGTATTCCGGTTGCAACCATGGCAATTAACGGTGCCAAAAACGCAGCGCTGTTTGCCGTACAGATTCTGGCAACCAAATATCCGGAACTTGTTGAAAAGCTGGCCGAAGACCGTGAAAAGATGAAAGCAGAAGTAAAGGCCAAGGGTGAAAAACTGGCTGCACTGCGTGCATCCGAACAGTAATTGCGGCGGCAGAAAAGGAGCAGAGAATGTCTGGCATTGATTTTCAGGATGATAAAATGCATGAGGAGTGCGGCGTATTCGGCATTTATTCCCATAATGATGATGTGGCGCTGAATACTTACTGGGGCTTGTATGCTTTGCAGCACCGCGGACAGGAAAGCTGCGGCATTGTAGCTACCGACGGCACTCATATGGAAGGCAAAAAAGGCATGGGCCTTGTGGCCGATGTTTTTAAAGGCGGCGTTGACGGGCTGGAAGGGCATATTGCCATCGGGCATGTGCGTTATTCCACCACCGGTTCCAGTATGGAATACAATATTCAGCCGCTGCGTGTTTATTTTGATGGCGGCAACCTTGCGCTGGCGCATAACGGCAACCTTACCAACGCAGCGGAACTGCGTAAACGCCTGGCTCTGGAAGGCACGGTTTTCCAGACAACGGTTGATACGGAAGTTGTTGTAAGCCTTATTGCCAGCAGCCGTAAAAAAACTATTGAAGAACGTGTTGCCGAAGCAGCAAATACCATTAAAGGCGCTTTCGGCATTTTGGTTATGACCGACAACAAACTCATTGCCGTGCGTGACCAGTACGGCTTCCGCCCGCTGGCGATTGGCAAAATGGACGGCGGTTGGGTTGTGGCTTCCGAATCCTGTGCGTTTGACCTTGTAGGCGCCGAATTTGTACGCGACGTTGAACCGGGCGAAATGCTGGTATTTGAAAACGACCACGATGAGCCGAAAAGCAGCCGTTGGGCAGAAAACATGCCCGCCAAACGTGCGCACTGCGTATTTGAATATGTTTATTTTGCGCGTACCGACAGCGTTATCGACAAACAGTCTGTTTATCAGGCGCGCATCAATATGGGCAGGGAACTTGCCAAAGAAACAAAAGATATCAAGGCTGATATTGTAATTTCCGTTCCGGATTCCGGCACGGCAGCAGCAGTAGGGTACAGCTTGGAATCCGGCGTGCCGTTTATGGAAGGTTTAACCAAAAACCGCTATGTAGGCAGGACGTTTATTCAGCCTACCCAAAAACAGCGCCTTAACGCCGTAAGGCTTAAACTTAACCCGGTAGAAAGCGTTATTAAGGGCAAATCTGTTGTTGTAGTTGACGACAGCATTGTGCGCGGCACAACCAGCGGCAAAATAGTAAAGCTGTTAAAAGATGCCGGTGCGCGTGAGGTGCATATGTGCATCAGCTCCCCGCCGGTAACCGACCCGTGCTATTACGGCATTGATACCAGCGTGCGCAAGGAACTGATTGCTTCGACCCATACGGAAGAAGAAATCCGCCAGTATATCGGCGCAGATTCGTTGCATTACATTTCTCTGGAGGGCCTGAAGCGTTCTTTGGACTGCATGGACCCTGAAGGAATGTGCTATGCCTGCTTTAATGCCCAATACCCGGATAATGCGGAAGAAACCCTGAGGCAGGGTTCTAAATATATTTTTGAAAACGAAGGCTGATACAGGAGGACGATGATGAGCGAAGAAACCAAGAAACAACTTACTTATGCAGACGCCGGTGTAAATATTGATGCCGGTAATGAAGCCGTTGAACTGATGAAAGCAAGTGTACAGGCTACTTACCGTCCTGAAGTTATCGGCGATATTGGCGGCTTCGGCGGTTTGTTTGCCTTAAACAGCGGCAAATACAAAGAACCGGTTCTGGTTAGCGGCACCGACGGTGTAGGTACCAAACTGAAACTGGCTTTTATGGCTGACAAACATGATACCATCGGCCAGGACGCTGTTGCCATGTGCGTAAACGATATTCTCGTGCAGGGCGCTGAACCGCTGTTCTTCCTCGATTATATCGCCATTGAAACTCTGGAAGCAAAAAAGGTTGCCCAGATTGTTAAGGGTGTTGCCAACGCCTGCAAAGAATCCGGCTGCGCACTGATTGGCGGCGAAACTGCCGAAATGAGCGATTTGTACGGCAAGGATGAATATGATATTGCAGGCTTCTGCGTAGGCGTGGTAGAAAAAAGCAAAATGATTACCGGCGAAAAAGTTAAACCGGGCGACGTGCTTTTGGGCCTGCCTTCTGCCGGTGTACATTCCAACGGCTTTACGCTGGTGCGCAAAATCTGCTTTGACGTAATGGGCTTTACCATGGATACCCCGGTTGAAGAATTCGGTACTACTTTGGGTGAAGAACTTCTGAAACCGACCCGCCTTTATCCGCGCGTATGCCTGCCGCTGATTGAAAAATTCAACCTGCACGGCATGGTACATATTACCGGCGGCGGTTTTTATGACAATATTCCGCGCATTTTGCCGGAAAACTGCGACGCAGACGTTAACGCAGGCGCATGGGAAGTTCCTGTTGTATTTAAAAAATTACAGGAATGGGGCAATGTTGACTGGCATGAAATGTACCGCACCTTTAACATGGGCGTAGGCATGGTGCTGGTAGTTGCTCCGGAAGAAGCTGACGCTGTACGCGAACACCTGAAAAATGCGGGTGAAACCTTCTACGAACTCGGTACTATTATAGAAGGCAGCGGCAAGGCTGTGCTGAAAGGCGGCGTTTTCGGTGAGTAAGCGCAAAATCGGCGTGCTTGTTAGCGGCAGGGGCAGCAATTTGCAGGCCCTGATGGATGAAATTGCCGCAGGGACGCTTAATGTTGAAATTACAGTTGTTATCAGCGACAAAAAGGACGCCTTTGCTTTGGAACGCGCAGAAAAAGCCGGTATTAAGGCTGTTGCCATCGACCGTAAAGAATGTGCTTCCAAAGAAGAATTTGAAAATAAAATTACCGGCGTGCTGGAAGCAGCCGGTGCAGAACTTGTTGTGCTGGCAGGCTTTATGCGTATTTTAAGCCCGGAATTTGTAGGGCACTGGCACCATAAAATCGTTAATATCCACCCGGCGCTTCTGCCGAGTTTTCCAGGACTTGACGGGCAGGGCCAGGCGCTTAATTACGGCGTTAAAATTGCCGGCTGCACCGTACATTTTGTAGATGAAGGCACTGACAGCGGCCCGATTATTCTGCAAAAGGCAGTGCCCGTGCTTGACGATGACACGCATGACACGCTGGCAGACAGAATTTTGGAACAGGAACATAAAGCATTGCCCGAAGCCGTAAGGCTGTGGAGTGAGGGCAGGCTGCAAATAGAAGGAAGGCACGTAAAGGTGCTTCCGGTAGTGGGGTGAATGAAAATGAGAATAAAAAGAGCTCTTTTAAGCGTATCCGACAAAACCGGCATTGTTAAACTGGCGCAGTTTCTGCATGATATTGGCGTGGAAATTATTTCTACCGGCGGTACCATGAAGGCTTTGCAGGATGCAGGCATTCCTGTAACTTATGTTAGTGACGTAACCGGTTTTCCGGAAATTATGGACGGCAGGGTAAAAACCCTGAACCCGAAAATTCATGGCGGCATTCTTGCTGTACGCAGCAACCCGGAACATGTAAAAGCCATGGAAGAACACGGCATTAAACCGATTGACCTTGTTGTTGTAAACCTCTACCCGTTCAGGGAAACCATTGCCAAACCCGGCGTAACCGAAGCCGAAGCTATCGAAAACATTGATATCGGCGGCCCGGCAATGGTAAGGGCAGCAGCCAAAAACTTCCGCGATGTTATTATTATTACCAACCCGGCACGTTACAGCAGCCTTATTGCAATGCTGCAGCAGCATGGCGATGCCGATATGAAAACCCGCAAAACTCTGGCCAAAGAAGCATTTACACATACTTCCGAATATGATGCGGCTATCAGCGCATATTTGACCAAACAGCTTGCCGAAGGCAAATAAGGAGAAGCATCATGCAGATATTACTTATTGGCAGCGGCGGACGTGAACATGCACTGGCATGGAAACTTGCGCAGAGCGGACAGGTTGAAAAGATTTTTGCAGCGCCCGGCAACCCTGGCATTGCCGCTGTAAAAAAATGTGAATGTGTTGAACTTAACTTAAATGACCTTGACAGTGTTGCAGATTTTGCTGAAGAACACGGCATTGATTTAACTGTTGTAGGCCCTGAGGCAACTCTGGTTGCAGGTATTGCCGATGTTTTTGCTGCAAGAGGGCTTGCGGTGTTCGGCCCTTCCAAAGCGGCGGCAGAACTTGAAGGCAGCAAGGCATTTGCCAAAAATTTAATGGCTAAGTACAATATCCCGACGGCTTTCTTTAAAGTTTGCGAAGATTTGGAAACCGCCAAAGCCTATGTTAAGGAAAAAGGCGCGCCGATTGTTATTAAGGCGGACGGGCTTGCTGCCGGCAAAGGCGTGGTAGTTGCCATGACCGAAGCGGAAGCATACGAAGCCATTGACGAAATGATGGGCGAGCAGCATAAATTCGGCGGCGCGGGCGCACGCGTTGTCATCGAAGAATTTATGCAGGGCGAAGAAGCGTCGCTTCTGGCATTTACCGATGGCGAGCACATTGTGCCGATGATTGCTTCCCAGGACCACAAACGCGCTTTTGACGGTGATAAAGGACCCAACACCGGCGGTATGGGCACTTATGCACCGGCTCCGGTTTTAACCGATATTCTGCGCCTGCGCGCTGTTGAAAAGATTTTAAAACCGGTTGTTGCAGCCATGAAGGCAGAAGGCAGAACTTATAAAGGCTGCCTGTATGCAGGCCTGATGGTTTGCGGCGATGAGGTTAAAGTTGTAGAATTTAACTGCCGTTTCGGCGACCCGGAAACGCAGGTTGTGCTGCCGCTTCTGGACGGCGACCTTGCTGAAATTATGCTGGCCTGCGCAACAGGCGGGCTTGATAAAGTAAGCATAGGCTGGCACGATAAAGCCGCCGTATGCGTAGTGCTTGCTTCCGGAGGCTACCCGGAACATTATGTGCATGGCTATCCTATCAGCGGCCTTGACGAAGCAGGCAAAATGCCGGAAACAGTCGTGTTCCATGCCGGAACGAAAATCAGCGACGGCAGCGTGGTAACGGCAGGCGGGCGTGTGCTTGGCGTTACGGCAGTGGGCAAGGATATTGCCGATGCGCAGGAACGTGCTTATAAAGCAGCTTCCGTTATCAGCTTTAAAGATATGCAGTACCGCAAAGATATTGCCTGGCGTGCATTGAAAAAATAAAATTTTGTCCCTGCGCTTTATGCGCCGGGACATTTTGTATACACCTAACCGGTTAATAATTTATACATAAAAATAAAATTTTAAGCAAAGGATGGATGAAAATGGCATTTTATTACGATGAACCCGCACATACTTTTAGTGAATATCTCTTAGTTCCCGGTTATTCTTCCAGCGAATGCGTTCCCGCAAATGTAGATCTGAGAACTCCGCTTGTTAAATTCAAAAAAGGCGAAGAACCTGCTATCACCATGAACATTCCGCTGGTTTCCGCTATCATGCAGTCTGTATCTGATGATAAAATGGCAGTTGCCCTCTCCAAAGAAGGCGGCATTTCCTTTATTTACGGTTCCCAGTCCATTGAAGACGAAGCTGCAATGGTTGAAAGAGTTAAAACCCACCGTGCAGGTTTTGTAAGCAGCGATTCCAACATCCGCCCGGACAGCACCCTGGCTGATATTATTGCCCTGAAGGAAAAAACCGGCCACAGCACTGTTGCCGTTACCAGCGACGGTACCGTTAACGGCAAACTGGAAGGCATTGTTACCAGCCGTGACTACCGCGTAAGCCGCATGGATTTAAATACCAAAGTTAAAGAATTCATGACTCCTATCAGCGAAATGATTACTGCTCCGGCAGAAACCACTTTGCAGGAAGCCAACGATATCATCTGGGAAAACAAACTGAATACCCTGCCGATTATTGATGACGAAGGCCGTCTTTTGTACATGGTATTCCGCAAAGATTATGCAACCCACAAAGAATATCCGCTGGAACTTCTGGACAGCAAAAAACGCCATATCGTAGGCGCAGGCATTAATACCCGCGACTATGCAGAACGCGTACCGGCACTGGTTAACGCAGGCGTTGACGTACTCTGCATCGACTCTTCTGAAGGTTACAGCGAATGGCAGAAAATTACTCTGGCATGGATTCGCGAACATTACGGCGACAGTGTAAAAGTTGGCGCAGGCAACGTAGTTGACGCAGCAGGCTTCCGTTTCCTTGCCGAATGCGGCGCAGACTTTGTTAAAGTAGGTATCGGCGGCGGCTCTATCTGCATTACCCGTGAACAAAAAGGTATCGGCCGCGGCCAGGCAACCGCAGTAATTGAAGTTGCCAAAGCACGTGACGAATATTATAAGGAAACCGGCATTTATGTGCCTATCTGCTCCGACGGCGGCATTGTTTACGATTACCACATGACTCTTGCACTGGCAATGGGCGCAGATTTCCTGATGCTGGGCCGTTACTTTGCACGCTTTGATGAAAGCCCGACCAACAAAGTTAACATCAACGGCAACTACATGAAAGAGTACTGGGGCGAAGGCAGCAACCGTGCCCGCAACTGGCAGCGCTATGACCTGGGCGGCGCACAGAAACTTTCCTTCGAAGAAGGCGTTGATTCCTATGTTCCGTATGCAGGCAGCCTGAAAGACAACGTAACCCTCACCCTTAACAAAGTACGTTCCACCATGTGCAACTGCGGCGCGCTTAATATCCCAGAACTGCAGGCCAAAGCAAAAATTACGCTGGTATCTGCAACTTCCATTGTTGAAGGCGGCGCACACGACGTTATTCTTAAAGACAATAGCATGAATAATTACGTAAAATAATATTATAAAAATGTAAAACTGATTTTACCTGATTGACATATTTGTAATCTAAAGGTAAAATTATCTCATAATGTTTTTAGAGGAAGGTGCTGTTTGATATGAATTTAAGAAAATTGGCTCTTTGTGCTGTTGCCGGCGTAATGGCTGCTTCAATGATTTTTGCTGCAGGCTGCGGCGGCGATAAAGCATCAGACAAAAAAGTTTTAAAAGTTGGCATGGAATGTGCTTACGCTCCTTATAACTGGTCTCAGAACAGTGCTGACGGCGGTGCCGTAAAAATTGCGGGCAGCAACGAATATGCTTATGGCTATGACGTAATGATGGCCAAAAAACTTGCCGACTCCATGGGCGCTGAACTGGAAATCCAGAAAATTGAATGGGACGGCCTTGCACCGGCTGTTGTAAGCGGTAAAATTGACGCTGCCATCGCAGGTATGTCCATTACCTCCGAACGCAAACAGTCCGTAGACTTTACCAAACCGTATTATTATGCAAATGTAGTTGCACTGGTTAGAAAAGACACCCCGCAGGCAAAGGCAACCAGCGTTGAAGAACTGCGCGGCGCAACTGCTACCAGCCAGCTGAACACCATCTGGTATGACCAGATTGACCAGGTTCCGGAAGTTAACAAACTGCCTGCTATCGACAATGTGCCAGGCATGATTGTTGCTTTAACCTCCGGTAAATGCAACCTTATCGTAACCGATATCCCGACTGCCAAAGCTGCTGCTTTTGCAAACCCCGAACTGACCGTTCTCCAGTTCCCGGAAGACAAAGGCTTTAAAACTTCCAAAGAAGATGTTGAAATCGGCATTGCCATTAAAAAAGGCAATAAAGAACTGAAAGACGCTATGGACGCAGTTCTTGGCAAAATGACCCCTGCTGATTTCGATAAAATGATGGATGAAGCTATTCAGAAACAGCCGCTGGCAAAATAATATTTAACTTATGCTTTTTAAGGGGCCGGTTTAATCCGTCCCCTTCTTTCCGTATTTATTTCGATTGTATTAATGACTTAATGTTAGGTGGTTAAATTATGGCTACAATGCCCGATTCTTTCTTTTCGTGGGTAGTTTTTCTGCTGAATGAATACGGCGCCACTCTTTTGCAGGGCGCAGGCGTAACCCTTCTTTTGGCACTGGTCGGTACTTTTATCGGCTGTGTAATCGGTCTTGCAGTAGGCATCTGCCAGACAATTCCCGAAGACCCCAACGGCAGTTCTTTTAAACAGGCACTTGTTAAAGGCTTGAAAGCCGTTTTATCTTCTTACGTAGAAATTTTTCGCGGTACACCAATGATAGTACAGGCAATGGTTGTATATTATGGTGCGATGAGCCTGTTTGATATTGATATGTCGGCAATGTTTGCCGGTTTCCTTGTTGTTTCCATTAATACCGGTGCGTACATGGCAGAAACTGTGCGCGGCGGCATTGAATCAATTGATGAAGGCCAGCGCGAAGCTGCCGTTGCTATTGGTATGGACCATTTCCAGACTATGCGCTATGTAGTTTTGCCGCAGGCTCTGCGCAACATTATGCCGCAGATTGGCAACAACCTTATTATCAATATCAAGGATACTTCCGTATTGAACGTTATTTCCGTTACAGAGCTTTATTTTGCTTCTAAATCGGCGGCAGGCGTTTATTACAGATACTTTGAAATTTTCTTCATTACCTGCGTAATTTATTTTATTATGACTTTTACGGCTTCCAGAATTTTACGCTGGCTGGAAAGCAAAATGGACGGCCCGAAAGACTATCAGCTGGTAGAGTATGACCCCATGGCTGACCCGTGCGGCCATTTTCAGGTAACTAACAAGAAAGGGCGGTAACAGAAATGGCAGACGAAAAAGAATTGCTGTTGTCCGTTCAGGATTTAAAAAAACAGTTCGGTGAACGTGAAATTTTAAAAGGCATCAGTTTTGATGTAAAAAAAGGTGACGTTGTTTGTATTATCGGTCCTTCCGGCAGCGGCAAATCCACGCTTATCAGATGCGTTAACTTTTTGGAGCAGCCTACTGGCGGCGTTATTGCCTACCGCGGGCAAAATGTACTGGAAAGCTTTAAAAACCTTGCTTTGTACCGTACTAAAGTAGGTATGGTATTTCAGCAGTTCAACCTGTTCAATAATATGACCGTGCTTGAAAACTGCATGGTCGGGCAGGTTAAAGTGCTCGGCAAAGATAAGGACACGGCACACAGTACGGCAATGAAGTATTTGGAACATGTTGGGATGGCAAGTTACATTAATGCCAAGCCGCATCAGCTTTCCGGCGGGCAGAAACAGCGTGTTGCCATTGCCCGTGCCTTGGCGCTTGAACCGGAAGTGCTTTTAATGGACGAACCTACTTCGGCGCTTGACCCTGAAATGGTTGGCGAAGTTTTGGCTGTAATGAAAGAACTGGCCGACGAAGGCCTGACGATGGTAATTGTAACGCATGAAATGGCTTTTGCTCGTGATGTATCTTCGAGAGTAATTTTCATTGACCAGGGTGTTATCGCAGAAGAAAGCAGTCCGGAAGAAATTTTCTCTGCGCCTAAAAACCAGCGCACCAAGGACTTTTTAAGCCGCTTTAATTTAGGCAAACAGTAAAAACTTAAAGGATTTTTCTCCTGCTTGTAGAATTTTACAGCAGGAGATTTTTTATATATAACCCGAAAGGATTTTGCCAATGTTAAGAAAATTACTTTCTTTTATATGCTGCATATTATTTTTAACGCTTTTAAATACGGCCGGTGCTGCTGGCAGGGGAACTATTTTATTTGTGCCGCTCGATAACCGCCCGGTATGCCTGGAGTATTCTGTAAACAGCATGCAGGCAGCAGGCTGGAACGTGGAAACGCCGCCGGAAGAATATATTGCTTCCAATCACCGCAGCGGAAATCCGGATAAGCTGTATGAATGGCTGGCAGAACGTGCGCCGCTGGCGAATGCCGTTATTGTGTCGTCTGACGCCATGCTGTACGGCGGGCTTGTGGATTCGCGCACGCACCATATTGACCGCGAAGTTTTAAAGGAGCGTGCCGAACGCCTTGTAAGCTTAAAGGACCTTGGCGGCGACCCGCTGGTTTATGTTTTTACAACCATTATGCGTTCGCCGCGTGTCAGTGCGGCACCGGTGGAACCACCTTATTATGCCGAATGGGGCAGCCGCATTTTTCAGCTTGGCGAGCTTGAAGACAGGGAAGATTTAAAAGAAATAACAAGACGTGAACGCAAAGATTTAAAACGCCTGAGAAAAGAAATTCCGGCAGAGGTGCGCGCCGATAATATGAAACGCCGTGCCTTGAATATTGAAATGACGGAGCTGTTGCTGCATGGCGTGGAAAGCGGCGACTTTGATTACATGCTGATTGGCCGCGATGATACGGCACAGTTTTCACAGGCACATAAGGAAGCACGCAAAATGGGTATTCTTGTAAGCGAGCTTCCGAAAGAACGCATCCGCTTTTTTGCCGGGGCCGACCAGCTTGGCATGGTGCTTTTGAACAGAGCGGCAAACCGTTTAAGCTACGATATTCCTATGGTTTTTGCAGCATATGGCGACGGCAAAGGCAAAAATACCATTCCTTCGTATGAAGATGACCCCGTGGATATTAGCGTAAATGAACATATTCACGCCGTTGGCGGCTGGCCTACCAAATACCTGCACCGTGCGGATATGGTGCTTTTGGTAAACACGCCTGCAAGCGGAGTAACGCTCGAGGCTTCGGCACCTTCGAATAACGGTACCGTAACCAGACAGCAGGAACGCTTTATGAAAAAACTGGATTATTTTATGCAGCAGAATAAGCCTGTTGCGGTTGCCGATATTGCCTATGGCAACGGTGCTGATAATGCGCTGGTAAAAGAACTTTTTAATGAAAGCAAGGCTTACAGGGTAGCAGCCTACGGTGGCTGGAACACTGCAGGAAATACTATCGGCTTTGCTCTGTCGCAGGGGCTTTTGGCACCGCGTATGACGGAAGCGGGCAAAGATAATCTGCTTAATATACGTTATCTTGATGACTGGGCTTATCAGGCCAATGTACGCATGAAAGTATCGGCAGAATTAATCTGGCCCAACCACTGGCCGAACAGCGGGCTTAACAGCGAGCAGCTTGTAGCGGCAGAAAAGATGATTGCAAAAGAAATAAAAAATACCGCAGCGCCGCTTATGACGGAAAAAACCGTTGACGAATATAAGTTTAATCTGCCGTGGCAGCGCATGTTTGAAGTACGTGTAGCACAAAAATAACTTTACGGATGGTGAGTACGTGGAATTTGCAAATAAGCTTGTTTTAAACAGCGGTTTTGTTTTTGATTATACCAACATGTTGGGTGAAGGCAGAATTAAAACAGAAGATTTGCAGGAAATGGAAACTGCCATGCAAAAAGCCCGTGACGCAGTTAACGAAATGCGCGCCAGCGGCACGGCCTATAAGCATCTTTCAAAAGATGGCACGCCTGAACCCGTATATTTTACGCGTTTGCCGGAAATAAAAAACGGCAATCCAAATACGCCGGTATCTTTGCAGAAATTAAAAGATTTTGGCGATTATTTGCGCACGAATGTTGATGCGGTTGTATTTTTGGGCGTTGGCGGCTCGTATTTGGGCAATAAGGTATTGTTTGATATTGGCGCCGGGCCAAGCTGGAACTCTATGGGTGAAAAACGCCGCAACGGATATCCGCGCATCTATTTTTCCGGCAACAATTTGGACGCAGGCCAGTGCGAAGAAATTATGAACGAGCTGCGTTACTGGTCGGTACATGCATGGCCCAAGAAAAAACGCTTTAAGGTAATGCTGGTGCCGATTTCCAAATCCGGTTCAACGCTCGAAACTCTGGCTTCGTTTATTTATTTTTATGAAGCGTGCAACAAAAGTGTTATGTTTGATACCGAAGTTACCGCCGTTACAGACCGTAATCCCGAAGCCGGTTCGCCGCTGTTTGCGCTGGCGCAGAAGCATGGCTGGCGGTGCTTTGATATTAAAAACGGCATTGGCGGGCGTTTCAGTGTGCTTACAGACCCGGGGCTTGTTACGGCTGCCGCTATCGGCATGAACGTGGAAGAACTGCTTAAGGGTGCGGGAGAGATGGAAGAAGCCTGCCGCACGGATGATGTGTACGCCAATCCGGCTTTAATGAACGCCGCATTAAAATATATTGCTTCTGAAAGGTACGGCTGTCACATAGAAGTTTTTATGGGCTATGGCGAGCGTTTGGGGTCGCTGGGGCAGTGGTATGTGCAGCTTTTGGCCGAATCGCTCGGCAAAAAGCACAACAGAAACGGCGAAATAGTTTATTACGGACGCACTCCGGTGCCTGCCGTAGGCACAACCGATATGCATGCACAGACACAGCTGCATCAGGATGGCATACGCAATAAAGTTGTACAGTTTTTGCAGATAAAAAATATGCCGGGCGATATTGTGCTTGGCATGCCCTTTGATGAACCTGCGTTTAAAAAGTACAATGGGCTGAATATGTCCGACGCGCTGGCAATGGCGCTTGATTCCAATGCGGAAGCCTTGAACAGCGACAGACGTTTTAATGCGCGTTATGTTCTGCCGGAAATGAATGCCTATCATTTAGGCGAGCTGTTCTACTTTTTAATGCTCAGCGTGGCTTATGAAGGCGAACTTGCCAATATAGATGCTTTTGACCAGCCCGGCGTTGAAGCCTATAAAAAAATTATGAAGGCTAAATTTGCTGAACGAAGCAATTAAAGAGCGGAGGCTTGCTATGAAAAAATTTTTGGCGGTACTTTTATTAATGCTTGGAATGACTAACTTTTGCTGGGCGCAGGAAAATGCACAAACAGGAGAGAACGCAAAAATGCATGAATTTATGTTAAAAGCGGTTGCTGAAGCAGAAAAGAACATTATCAGCAAGGACGGCGGCCCGTTTGGCGCTGTTATTGTTAAAGACGGCGTTATAGTAGGCACCGGCCATAACGAAGTATTAAAAAATAATGACCCTACCTGCCATGCGGAAATGCAGGCTATCCGCGATGCCTGCCGTAATTTAAAAACCTTCGATTTAACCGGCTGCGAACTTTATACTTCCTGTTATCCCTGCCCGATGTGCCTTTCGGCTACTATCTGGGCTAACATAAAAAAGGTTTATTACGGCAACACTGCGGAGGATGCTGCTGATATCGGCTTCCGCGATGATTTTATTTATAAGTTTATTGAAGGCGGCTGCAAAGATGTGCAGGTGCTGGATTTAGAACAGCAGCAGCGTGACGAAACCATTGTAACTTTTAAAAAGTTTGCAGAGCAGACAGAAAAAACTATTTATTAAGTTGACTGTATTTTATGCTCATAGTATACTTGATAGAGGACAGCGGCGTTCAGCTCTGAGCGCCGTTTTTAATTACTGATAAGTCCGTTTATAACAGGAGGAATTGAAAATGAAAATGGAATTCTCCAAAATGCACGGCTGCGGCAATGATTATGTTTATGTAAACTGCATGGAAAAAGAAGTGCCAAATCCCGGTGCTGTTTCCGAATATGTAAGCCACAGGCGTTTCGGTATCGGCTCTGACGGCCTTATTTTAATTATGCCTTCCGATAAGGCAGATTTCAGAATGCGTATGTTTAACGCCGACGCTTCCGAAGGTAAAATGTGCGGCAACGGCATCCGTTGCGTGGCAAAATATGTTTATGATAAAGGCTTGACCGATAAAACTACTTTTACGGTAGAAACGCTTTCCGGCATTAAAACTATTAATGTTACTTTAAAAGACGGCAAAGTTGAAGAAGCTAGTGTTGAAATGGGCAAACCTGTTTTTAAATGCACGGACATTCCGATGATAAGCGACCACTTTGTATTTGTTGACCAGGGGCTTGTTATTGCAGAAGACGTTGTTTATAACGGCACTGCTGTTTTTACTGGTACCCCGCATTTTGTAACTTTTGTTGATGATGTTGACAGCCTTGACCTTGAAAAACTTGGGCCTTTGTTTGAACACCACAAGCTGTTTCCAGAAGGCGTAAACACCGAATTTGTACAGGTTATTGACAAAAACACTGTTAAATTCCGCGTATGGGAACGCGGCAGCGGCGAAACCTGGGCCTGCGGCACCGGCGCCTGCGCTGTGGCTGTTACCTGCGTAACTCTTAACAATGCCGGTAAACGCGGCGAAGAACTGACTGTTATCGCCAAAGGCGGCGTACTTAAAATAACTTATGCCAAAGATGATAGCATTATTATGAAAGGTCCTGCTACCCTGGTATTTGACGGAGTAATTGATATTCCGGATGAAATTGTTTCCAAATAAAATTTTATATATTTATTATTCATGGGGGAATACGAATGGCTTTTGTTAACCAAAATTACTGCAATTTAAAAGAAAGTTACCTGTTTTCGCAAATTGCCCATAAAGTGGCAGAATTTACGGCAGCCAACCCGGAAAAGAAAATTATAAAAATGGGTATTGGCGACGTAACCTTGCCGCTTGCTCCTGCCGTTATTGAAGCAATGCAGAAGGCAGTTGCCGAAATGGGTGTTAAGGAAACCTTCCGCGGCTATGGCCCGGAACAGGGTTATGATTTTCTGCACGAAGCTATTGCCGGATATTATGCAGGCTTTGGCGTATCCGTTGCCAGTGACGAAATTTTTGTCAGCGACGGCGCTAAAAGCGACTGCGGCAATATGACCGATATTTTTAGCAACGACAATGTAATTTTAATTCCGGACCCGGTTTACCCGGTATACCTTGATACCAACGTAATGTGCGGGCGCAAAATCATTTACATGCAGGGCAAACCCGAAAATGATTTTCTGCCGATGCCGGATGACAGCGTAAAAGCTGATATTATTTATCTGTGCTCGCCGAATAACCCAACCGGCGCTGTTTACACCAAAGAACAGCTGGAAAAATGGGTGGACTATGCGCTGAAAAACGATGCAGTTATTCTTTATGATGCCGCATACGAATCCTTTATCAGCGACCCTGAAATTCCGCGCAGCATTTTTGCTGTTGAAGGCGCTAAAAAATGTGCAATTGAACTGTGCTCTCTTTCCAAAACTGCCGGCTTTACCGGTACCCGCTGCGGTTATACCATTGTGCCGCATGATCTGGTACGCAAAACCAAAGACGGCAGGGAAATGTCACTGAACAAAATGTGGCTGCGCCGCCAGACTACCAAGTTTAACGGCGTTCCGTATATTATCCAGCGCGGCGCAGAAGCTGTATTCAGCGAAGAAGGCCAGAAACAGTGCCGCGAAATGCTGGCTTTTTATAAAGAAAATGCCCGCATTATGTCGGAAGCGCTTGCCAAAAAAGGCATTAAGTTCTATGGCGGCACACATTCCCCGTATATCTGGATGCAGTGCCCCAACGGCATGGGCTCCTGGGAGTTTTTCGATTATCTGCTGGAAAAACTGGCTGTTGTCGGCACTCCGGGCGCAGGCTTTGGTTCCATGGGTGAAGGTTATTTCCGCCTGACGGCTTTTGGCAGCAGGGAAAATACCATTGAAGCCATGGAAAGAATTGAAAAAGGTTTATAAAAAATGTGTGAAAAGCAGGTGAAAAATGAATTCACCTGCTTTTTTTACGGTATTTTGTGCTATAATAGTGAAAGACAAATTTAAGGGAGGTCCTTCAATGAAAAAAATTTTATTGATTGTGATGATGCTTGTGATGTGCGTATCTTCTGCCTGCTTCGCCAGCGACGGCAGCGTGCTTGATGCGGAAGCTAAAATGGTAGATCAGTTTTTGAACGCGTCTTCTTACAAAAATGTTTCTTCAATTTTAAGCGATGACATGAAAGCCAACTTTGATGAAACCAAATTCAATGAATATAAAGCAAGCATTACTAAAGATTTAGGTGCTTTTAAAGAAAAACAGCTCGTTAACGTTATTAAAAGACCGGGCGTTGACCGTTTGGTTTACGGTGCAGGTTTTGACGGCGGCAAAGTAATGATGGTAATTGCCGATTTTGCCGTAAATAACGAAAAACCGCTGCTTTTAAATATTGCTATTGTTCCGCCTCAGCCGCCGCAAGACCAGGCTCAGGCAGACCAGAACAAATAAAATAATAAGCTGAAAAATAAAACCGGGTACTGCCAGACGGCAGGCCCGGTTTTGTGCGTTAACGGCAATTATTTTAAATTTTAAATCAGCCGAACTGGTTGCGGTAAGGGTCGCTTTTGCCCCAGCAGAGGAAAACGAGGGAAACGAGTGAAACAAGCGGAATAATAAGCCCTATGAGAACCAAAACTGTTTTCGGCCAGCTGAGTCCGATATCATGGCAGCGTCTTACCGCCAGCGACATCTGCGGAATAACAAAGACGGACGATGCTGCTACAAGAAGCGGCATGTTTATGGCGCGCCCGATTGTTATCAGTGCATAAGTCAGCACAAAAACAATTAAGTATCTTCTTATAAACGGCTTCTTTTCCAAACGGCCGTTAAAAGTTAAAAAATCGTTAATAAGTTTAAAACTGTCCATTTTTTCATCTCCGTTTAAATTAATTGCCTGTGGTTACTTTTTAATTTTAGCTTAATTAACTTAAGCTGTCAAAGTTTTTAAATAAACAAGACAATATATTATAAAGTATGATAAAATAAAGTATTAAGACTTTTGGAACGGGTGATTACGTGCATTTAAAATCTTTTTCGGCATACGGCTTTAAATCGTTTGCCGACAGAATAGAACTTGATTTTGGCAGCGGCATAACGGCAATTGTAGGCCCTAACGGCAGCGGCAAAAGCAATATCTCTGATGCCGTGCGCTGGGTGCTGGGCGAACAGAGTGCCAAATATCTGCGCGGCAGCAAAATGGAAGACGTTATTTTCAGCGGCAGCAGCAAAAGGCGCGCGCTTGGCGTGGCAGAAGTTACGCTGAACTTTGACAACAGCGACCACCGCCTGGGGCTGGATTTTGACGAAGTAAGCATTACCCGCCGCGTGTTCCGCGACGGCGACAGCGAATATGCCATTAATAAAAAGAACTGCCGCCTGAAGGATATAATTGACCTGTTTGCCGATACAGGGCTTGGGCGCGGTTCACTTTCCATTATCGGGCAGAATAAAATAGACGAAATTTTAAACAGCCGCCCGGAGGAAAGACGCAATTTATTTGAAGAAGCAGCAGGCATTGTTAAATACCGCCTGCGCAAAAAAGATGCGGCGCGGCGTTTGGATGATACGGCAGCCAACCTGACGCGTATTAACGACATAAAAACGGAAGTGGAATCGCAGCTTGAACCTTTAAAAGAAGCGGCAGCTAAAACGGAACAGTATAATGTTTTGGCAGGAGAACTGCGCACCTGCCGTTTAACGCAGTTTGTGCGCAAAATAGATGTGCTTGAACAGGCACGCGCCCAGCAGGAAGAAAAAGACGCTGCTTTGGAACGGGAAGTTGCCCAAAATGCGGCAGCGGCAGGCAGGCAGCAGGCGTTATGCGCACAGCTGCAGCAGGAAGCAGATGCTTTAAGCGAAAATTACAATAAATTACAGGATGATATAAAAGCCAAAGAAACTGCGCTGGAAAAAGTGCGCGGGCAGGGCGCGGTTTTGGAAGAACGCATTTTGCAGAGCCGTAAGGCAGGCGGGCGTTTAAGCCAGCAAAACGAAAAGCTGGAACAGCAGGTTGCGAGCCTTGAAAAACAGCTTGTTTCCTTAACTGATGAATATGATGTTTTGGAGAAAAAGCAGACGGCGGCAGGTTTGTTGGTGCAGAAACTTACGCTTGGGCAGAAAGAAAAAGAAGCGCTTGTACAAAAAGCCCGGCAGGAAGCCGAAAGCCTGAAAGACGCAGCGTTTGACACCATGCGCCGCATGGTTGATTTGCGCAACAGGATACGCACGCTGGAAACTGAACAGGAACAGCGCATGCGCAGGCGTGAGGCTTTAAAAAAGAACATAGAAGAAACCGAAAGCGAACTTGCAAAACAGGACGCAGCTTACCGCAAATTGCTGGAAAACCAGGCTGACCTTGAAAACAATGTGCAGCTTTCGCAGCGCAGCAGTGCGGAACTGGCCCGTAAGCTGGCAGACGAAAATACAGCCTTAAACGCTGTACGACAGAAGTATAATGACTGCCAGCGCAGAATTACAGCACTTGAAAGCCGCCAGAATGTATTAAATAATATGCAGAAGGCGTATGAGGGCTTTGGCTACGGCGTTAAAGCGGTTCTGCGCGCGGAAGAAAGCTGGCGCGGGAGAGTAATTGGCGTTGCCGCAGAACTGATAAGCGTTGACGCACAGTACGTTACGGCGATTGAAACCGCCTTGGGCGTAGCTTCGCAAAATATAGTAATGCGCGATGCCGAAGCGGCAAAGGCGGCAATCGGCTATTTAAAACAGCATAAATATGGCAGGGCAACTTTTCTGCCGCTTGATACCATAAAAACTTATCCGCGCAAAGCGGAGGACAACCAGCTGAAAAAAATGCCGGGCGTGCTTGGCTTTGCCGATGAACTTATAAGCTGCGGGGAAGATGTTGAGCAGGTATTTAAGTTTTTGCTGGGGCGTGTGCTGGTAGCGCAGGATATGGATGCGGCGCTTGAGGCAGCACGCAGAAGCGGCTTCCGTATGCGCGTGGTTACATTGCAGGGTGACGTCGTAAATGCCGGCGGTTCGCTTACGGGCGGCAGCAGGCAGCAGAAAGAAGCGGGCTTTTTATCGCGCGTTAAGGAAATAGAAACGCTTGCCCGCCAGGAAGAAGAACTCCGCCATGAACTGCTCGGCTATCAGGAGCAGGCGGAAGCGGCTGAAGAAGTTATTAAAGAGTACAGCACTAAGCTGAATGCTTTAAAAGCTGAACTGCAAAAATATGCCGTAAGGCGTGCCGAAATAACCTCCGGCTTAAGCCGTGCCGAAGCTGAAAAGCAGCGCATGAGCAGAAATTTGGAAGTGCTTTTGGATGACCGCGCAGCAGCGGCAGAAGAATATTTGGCAGCGCGCGGAAAATTGCAGGAGCTGCGCCCGCAGCTTGCAGAAATAGAAAAAGAAGATACGGAGAGCAAAAGCCATCTTGATGCCTTGCAGAAAAAAATGCAGGCAGAAAGCAATGAGCTTGAAAGCATCCGCAGGCAGCTGCAGGATGCGCGCGTGGAAAGCGAAGCGACTACTGCCAAAACAACCATGATGGCAGAGCGCATGCACCAGCTTGACGGGGAAATGGAACGCTTGCAGCGCGAAGTTCTTGCCAATGAAAACGAACAGCAGAATTTGGAAAATTCCATTGCCGAAAGCGAAAATAAAAAGGCGGAACTGGCGCAGCAGACAGAAGCGCTGATGGCAGAATTAAACGTTATCAGCGGCGGCAGGGAAGAATTTACTGCCAAACGCATAGAAATTGCCGCAAGGCAGGAAAAAGCGGCTTTGGAACTTACGCAGGCGCAGAAAGCACTGGAAGAAGCCGAAAAGAAACGTAACCAGGCTGCGCTGGAAAGCGTAAAACAAAATGCCGAATACGAACACGTATTGCAGCAGCTTGAAAGCGATTATGGCCTGACGCTTGAAGAAGCACATAAGGAAGCACTGCTTGAAGCAGGCGACAGCTCGCTGCGCAGACAGGAATTGAGCCTGCAAAGGCGAATTGAAGAACTTGGGCCTGTTAACGCGGCCGCTATTGAACAGTATGCCGCCGTTAAAGAGCGCTTTGAGTTTTTGCAGAAACAGTATGATGACCTTGCAGGCGCCAAAGCAAATCTTGAAAGCGTTATCAGCGAAATTAATTCCGGCATGAGCAAAAGGTTTAAAGAGGCTTTTGCCAAAATAAACGTTTATTTTTCGGAATGTTATGTAAAACTGTTTGGCGGCGGTACGGCTTATTTAAAACTTACCGACCCGGGTGACGTGCTTTCGAGCGGCATTGATATAGAAGTGCAGCCGCCGGGCAAGAAGCTGCAAAGCCTGTATCTGTTAAGCGGCGGCGAAAGGGCGCTGACGGTAATTGCGCTGCTTTTTGCACTGTTAAGCTACAGCCCGGCACCGTTTTGTATTTTGGACGAAATTGACGCGGCGCTTGACGAAGCCAATGTAGACCGTTTTGCACGCTTTTTAACGGCTTATGCCGAAAACACTCAGTTTATTGTCATTACACACCGTAAAGGCACTATGGAAGCCGCCAATGTACTGCATGGCGTAACTATGGAAGAATCCGGTGTTTCAAAATTATTATCTGTAAAACTAACGGAAAAGGAGTAAAATGATGGGCTTTTTTGAGAGATTGAAAGACGGGCTGCAAAAAACCAGAAAGAATTTTACGGAACGCATTGAAGTTCTGGTTGGCATGTCCGCAGAAATTGACGATGATTTTCTTGACGAACTGGAAATGATTCTTTTAAGTGCCGATGTCGGCGCAAAAACCACCGAAAAACTTATTGAAGCTGTACGCCAGGCAGCACGCAAAAAAGAAATTAAGGGAACGGAAGATGTTGTTCCGTTTTTAAAGAAATATCTTACGCAGATGCTTACGGAAGAAGGACAGCGCACGCGCATCAGCGGCACTCCTACCGTTATTCTTGTTGTAGGCGTTAACGGCGTTGGCAAAACCACCACCATCGGCAAACTGGCAAATTATTTCCACCTGCTTAACTACAAGGTTATGATTGCCGCTGCCGATACCTTCCGCGCCGCTGCTTCCGAACAGCTGGAAATCTGGGGTAAACGCGCAGGCTGCGATGTTATCAAGCACGCAGAAGGAGCAGACCCGGCTGCAGTTGTTTTTGACGCCATGAAAGCCGCCATCGCCCGCAAGGCGGATATTCTGTTTATCGACACGGCAGGGCGTTTGCATAACAAGGCCAACCTGATGAACGAACTGGAAAAAATTCACCGCGTTATCAAGCGCGAAATTCCGGAAGCACCGCACGAAACCTTCTTGGTGCTGGATGCCACAACCGGGCAGAACGCCATTACGCAGGCCAAAGTATTTACGGAAACCGCCAATGTTACCGGCGTTGTGCTGACAAAGCTTGACGGCACTGCCAAAGGCGGCGTGGTTATCGCTATCCGCGAAGAACTGGGGCTGCCTGTTAAATGGATTGGCGTCGGTGAAGGCATTATGGATTTCCGCCCGTTTGAACCCGAAAAATTTGTTGACGCATTATTTAATACTGACAAGTAAAAACACTTGACAGCCTGTGCCTGTTTATGTATAATACATACGTTGACTTAATTAAGAAGGTACGGGTATCGTTATGCTGGATGACAGTTTTAAGCAGAGAATACGCCTCGGCAGGCTGTATGATGTTTACGGACCGCTTTTGACGGCCAAACAGCAAAGCTGCATGGAACTATATTTTTGTGATGACCTGTCACTGGCTGAAATTGCCGCAGAGCTTGATGTATCGCGGCAGGCCGTACATGATTTGATACACCGCGTAGAGCAGATTCTGGAACGCTATGAAACCAAAATGAAGCTTCTGGAACGCGAAGAAAAACAGCAGCAGCTGCGCATGGAGGCATGCAGGCTGCTTGACGGATATATGGAAACGAATAATACAGAGTTACTTAAAAGGCTGAAAAATCTGCTTAAAGATTCGTAAGCCGGAGGCAGGTAAAAATGGCTTTTGAAAATTTATCTGAACGCTTGCAAAAAGCTATCAGAATGTTCCGCAACGGCGGCAAGATAACTGAAGACGATTTAAAGGCTCCGCTGCGTGAGGTGCGCATGGCGCTTCTGGAAGCGGACGTTAACTTTAAAGTTGTAAAAGATTTTGTGGCAACCATCCGCGAACGCGCGGTTGGCGAAATTGTTAACGAAGGCTTAACACCCGGCCAGCAGATTATAAAAATTGTTAATGAAGAACTTACCAAACTGCTTGGCGGTACGCAGAGCAAACTTGCAGTTTCTCCGAAACCGCCTACGGTTATTATGCTGGTAGGCTTGCAGGGCGCAGGTAAAACCACCACGGCCGGCAAACTTGCCAATATGCTGCGCAAAAAAGGCAAGCACCCCATGCTGGTTGCTGCCGACGTTTACCGCCCGGCAGCTATAAAACAGCTGGAAGTTTTGGGCGCGCAGCTTAATATTCCTGTATTTACGCTTGGTGACAAGGTATCGCCTGTGGAAATTGCCAAAGAAGCAATGGCAAAAGCACACAGCATGAATTACGATACCGTCATTATAGATACCGCAGGCCGCCTGCATATCAATGAAGAACTGATGGGCGAACTGCGCAACATTAAAGCGGCTGTTTCGCCGCACGAAATCCTCTTGGTTGTTGACGCAATGACCGGCCAGGACGCCGTAACCGTTGCCGAAAGTTTCAATAACGATTTGGGCATTGACGGTTTGATTGTTACCAAACTTGATGGTGACGCCAGAGGCGGTGCGGTGCTTTCCGTAAAAGCCGTTACCGGACGCCCCGTTAAGTTTGTAGGTATGGGCGAAAAACTTGACGCCCTGGAACCTTTCTATCCGGACCGCATGGCTTCGCGTATCCTTGGCATGGGCGATATTTTAACCTTTATTGAAAAGGTGCAGTCCACCACCGATATGGCCAAAGCGCTGGAGATGGAAAAGAAACTGCGCAAAAACGAGTTTACGCTCGAGCAGTTCCTTGAACAGATGCAGCAGATTAAAAAGCTCGGCCCGCTGGAAAATATTCTCGGCATGATTCCCGGCATGGGCGGCATAGCACAAAAGCTGAAAGAAACAGATGTGAACGAAAAGGAATTTGCTCACATCGAAGCCATCATTCAGTCCATGACCATTAAGGAAAGGCGCAATCCCGAAATCATCAACGGCAGCAGGCGCAAACGCATAGCCGCAGGCAGCGGCACGCGCGTGCAGGATGTTAACCGTTTGCTGAAAAAGTTTGAAGAAAGCAAAAAGATGATGAAACAGATGCGCGGTATGGCAAAGTTTGCTTCAAAAGGCGGCTTTAAGCTTCCTTTTATGCACTAATAAATTATAAAATCCAATTGGAGGAGGTGAAAATAAAATGGCAGTTAAAATCCGTTTAAAACGCATGGGCGCTAAAAAAGCTCCTTTCTACCGTGTTGTAGTTGCAGATTCCCGTTCTCCGCGTGACGGCCGTATCATTGAAAGCATCGGTTACTACGATTCCACCACTGAACCGGCTACCGTTAAAATTGATGAGGAAAAAGCTCTCTCCTGGATGGCTAAAGGCGCACAGCCGACTGATACTGTTAAAAACCTTTTCAGCAAAGGCGGTATCATGAAAAAATATGCTGAATCTAAAGCAAAATGAAATGAGGCGTGATTGACATGAAAGAATTGGTAGAAGTTATGGCCAAGTCTTTGGTCAGCAATCCGTCTGCAGTAGTAGTGGAGGAGGAAACAACAGGTACAACCACGGTTCTCCGCCTCCATGTTGCTCCTGAAGATATGGGCAAGGTTATTGGCAAACAGGGCCGCATTGCCAAGGCAATCCGCACTGTTATGAAAGCAGTAGCTACCCGCGAGAATGTAAAAGTGATTGTAGAGATCGTCTAAAGGATGGGCTGATAATGGATAAAATGTTTGTCAGGGTACCTGTTGCTGTTAAAGCAAAAGTAACCGAAGATTTAAAAATGAAAATTATTGGCGATGTCCAAGATACTATAAAAAAGATGGATCTGGAACTTGAGCATTTTGAATTCCAGGCTAAAAAGGCCCTTGCACAGGCCGCCGGTGATTTAAGCGTGCTGCCGGCGCTGCGCAGCCAGATTGATGCTGAAAGAAGCAAACGCCAGGCAGCCAAGGCAGAAGCCGAAGCAAGACTGAAACGTGCTGAAGCATTGGAAATCGGCGCAGAAATAGGCCATGGTACTTTGGAACGTACCGTTGAAATAGGAATAGGTACTGACCTTGACGCTCTTGCAAGAGCGGAAATCCTTACCGAAGACGGCAAAATCATTGCCTTCCGCGACTAATGGATAAACAGGTTTGTATTGGAACAATCGTCGCTCCGCACGGTGTGCGGGGCGATATTCGTATATTGCCTCAAACGGAGCATCCGGAACAGTTTCTTGAATTGGATTATCTGCTTTTGGAGGATGGGCGCACGCTGCATTTGACAAATGCCCGTTTTCACAAAAGAATGGCACTTATAAAGTGCCGTGAGGTTAATAATATGAACGAAGCCGAAATGTTGCGCGGCCAGAAGGTGTATATTAACACGGAGGATTTGCCGGAACTTGAAGAAGGCGAATTTTATGTGGCTGACCTGTTGGGCTGCAATGTAGCTGACGAAAGCGGAAACGCTGTAGGTGTGCTGAAGGACGTTATCAGCACCGGCAGCAACGATGTTTATGTCGTTACTGGCACGGACGGCAAAGAGCTTTTGATACCGGCACTGAAAAAACACGTTAAGGAAATTAACCTTGACGAGCGCCGTATTACAGTAGAACTTCCCGAATGGGTTGATGAAAAATGAAATTTTTATTTGTAACCCTTTTCCCGGAACTGATAGAGCAGGTTTGCAGTTACAGTATTGTAGGGCGCGGTATGTCTGCCGGGCTTTTAAGCGTCAGCTGCATAAACCCGCGCGATTTTACGCATGATAAGCACCGCACGGTTGACGATTCTCCCTTTGGCGGCGGCGCCGGCATGGTGCTCAAGCCGGAACCTTTTGTAGCCGCTATCCGCAAAGCGAAGGAAGAACTGCCGGACGCGCGCGTAATTGCACTGTGCCCCGGCGGCAGAACGCTGAAGCAGAGCATTGTTGAAGATTACGCCCATGCCGGGCAGGACCTGATTTTTGTATGCGGCCATTACGAAGGCTTTGACGAGCGCATTTTTAACTGGGTGGACGAGAAGCTTTCTGTCGGCGATTATGTGGTGACGGGCGGCGAACTGCCGGCCTTAATGGTGCTTGACGCCGTGGCAAGGTTTATTCCCGGCGTGCTTGGCAAAATGGCAAGCGCCGAGGAAGATTCGTTTTCAACCGGGCTTTTGGAATATCCGCAGTATACGCGCCCCGTTGAATTTGAAGGGCTGACCGTGCCTGAGGTTCTGCGCGGCGGCAACCATGCGCTGATTGCCAAATGGCGGCGCAAACAGTCGCTTAAAGCAACGTATCTGCACAGGCCTGATTTATTGCCGGAAAAGTTTGACAAGGCCGACGCCAAATTAATGGCGGAAATTAAAGCGGAACTGGCTGGTGAAGATAATGGCTGATTTATATTTAGGGCTTGTTCATTACCCGATTTATAACAAGCACATGAAGGTTATCGCCACTGCCGTTACAAATTTTGATATTCATGACATTGCCCGTACAGCACGCACTTATGATGTAAAAAAATATTTTTTAATCCATCCGCTGAAGGTGCAGGAAGAAATAATCAAAAAAATAACCGGTTACTGGCAGCACGGCTTTGGGCGTGTGTATAATCCGGACCGCAGCGAAGCGCTTGACAGAGTGCAGTACCTGCCGGATATTGCGGCTGCCGTTGCGGAAATTAAAAAGCTTACCGGCAAAGAGCCTGTAACCATTACCACAGATGCCCGCATTTACCCCAATACCATTACCTATAAAGCCGCACGGCAGATGCTTCATGAAGGTGACAGGCCGGTGCTGGTACTTTTTGGAACGGGCTTTGGCATGGAAAAAGAAACCATGGCGGCATTTGATTACATTCTGGAGCCGGTTTACGGCCCGAGCAACTATAACCACCTGTGTGTCCGCAGCGCTGTTGCAATTATTTTGGACAGGCTGGCAGGCGAAGCATGGTGGGAAAAATAAATTGTAAAAATGTTTGCAACTTAAAGCAGGCTATGATATAATAGCATTTGTGTAAAACGGACGGTCCGCTGTGAAGTGTTCGCACATGAACGTCTATGATTGAGGAGGATATTATGAACATTATTGAAGTTTTGGAACAAGAACAGCTTCGTTCCGACATCCCTGATTTTCGTGCAGGCGACACTGTAAAAGTTTATGTAAAGGTAGTTGAAGGCAGCCGTGAACGCGTTCAGATGTTTGAAGGCGTTGTAATTGCCCGCAGCGGCGGCGGTGTACGCGAAACCTTTACTGTACGCCGTGTATCCTATGGCGTTGGCGTAGAAAGAACTTTCCCTCTGCACAGCCCCAGAATCGAAAAAATCGAAGTAGCACGCCGCGGTATTGTACGCCGTGCAAAACTTTACTATCTGCGTAACCTCACCGGTAAAGCAGCTCGTATCCGCGAACGCAGATAACAGAACCGAACAGCAAATTAAAAGCACCTCATACAAAAGTATGGGGTGCTTTTTTTAGCTGAGTCGCCAATTAGTGCCGAGCTTTAGCGAAGGCAATAATTGTGCCAGCGAAGCTACGCAAATTTCGCGACTGAATAAGGAGCGAAATTAGTGAACCTATGTCGAGCGCCAATTTAAAAATTTTGCTTTTATGGCGGCTGCGCTTTAACAAATAAATTTGCACCGATATAGAAAAAAACATATAAATGTAGTAAAATAAATATTACGCTGAAAAAATGAGGGGGACGAGTATGAAAATAACAGAACTTTTAAAAGATGATAAACCGTGTATTTCCTGCGAGCTTTTTCCGCCCAAGGCCGGTTCGGAACTGCAAAACGCTTTAAAAATAGTTGATAAAATTGCGGAAATAAAACCGCATTTTATGAGTGTTACTTACGGTGCAGGCGGTACTTCTGCAGGGCAGACGGTAGCTATCGCCAAAGCCGTGGAAGAACATAATATTCCCGCGCTGGCGCATTTAACCTGCATTGATGCAACCGGCGACGGCATTGAAAGCATGCTGGGCAAATTCCGTGATAACGGCATCCAAAACGTGCTGGCACTGCGCGGAGACGCCGTTACCAACAAACCGCGCGAATTTATGCATGCCAGTGATTTAATGCGCAAAATTTCTGCGTCCGGCGATTTTTGCATTGGCGGCGCATGTTATCCGGAGGGGCACCCCGAAGCCGGTTCGCTTGATAAAGATATAGAAAATACCAAAAAGAAAATTGATGCAGGCTGCGAGTTTTTGGTAGCGCAGATGTGCTTTGACAACAACATTATGTACAATTATATGTACAGACTTTTGCGCAACGGTATTGATGTACCGGTAGTTGCCGGTATTATGCCTGTAACAAACGCCAAGCAGATTAACCGCATCTGCGAACTGAGCGGCACCAAACTGCCGCCGCATTACCGTGCTATCGTTGAGCGTTTTGCCGATGACCCGCAGGCATTAATGCAGGCCGGTATTGCTTATGCCCTGGGGCAGATTATTGACCTTATAGCCAACGGGTTCAAGAACATTCACGTTTATACCATGAACAAGCCGGAGGTTATCGGCGGCATTATGAAAAACCTGTCGGAGATAATTAAATGAGATATGACAGGGACGAAGCGATACGCTACATGGGCGCGCGCAAAGATGACAGGGAAGCGGCTGTTCTTGCCGATACTGCCTATTTAAAACTGCGCAACGAGGTGCAGGCGCGGAGCGTGTACCGTGTATTGGACTGTAAAGTTGATGAAGGCGGCGTACTGCTTGGCGGAGAGTATTTTAAAAGCGCCAAACTTGCCGCGCATATTAAAGGCTGCACCAGAGCCGTGCTTTTGGCAGCGACACTTGGTGCCAAAGCAGATATAATGCTGCGCCGTATGGCTGTGGCCAATATAGCCGAAGGAGCTGCCGGGCAGGCCGTGTGTACGGCGCTTATTGAAACTTACTGCGACGAAACAGAAGCAAAAATAAGCGCAGAATACGGCGGGCTGCATTTTAAGCCTCGTTTTTCACCCGGTTATGCTGACTGGGCGCTGACAGACCAGCCGCGTCTTTTAAAAATGCTTGATGCGCAAAAGCGCATTGGACTGACAGTGACGGCAGGCGGTATGCTGGCTCCGGTAAAATCGGTAACGGCAATTATCGGCATTACCGATGAATGTGAAAATAAAGCTTCAAACTGCAAAAACTGCGAAAACAATGCAAATTGTATATATAAAAAACTGTGAGGAACAATATGCTTTTTAGAGATTTACTTGGCAAAAAAACTTTATTTTTTGACGGCGCTATGGGCACCATGCTTCAGGCTGCCGGGCTTAAACCGGGCGAGCTGCCGGAGCTGTGGAACTTCAGCCATGCCGGTGAAGTTGAAAAAATTCACACCGCATATTTAAACGCCGGTGCGGATATTATAAAAACAAATACTTTTGGCGCAAACCGCCTTAAATTTGCGGGTACGGAAATTAAAACTGCAGATGTAATTGAGCAGGCAGTGGTAGTAGCAAAAAAAGCCTGCGCCAAAAAGCCGGGCAGCTTTGTAGCGCTTGATATGGGACCAACAGGCAAACTGCTTGCGCCTTACGGCGATTTGCCGTTTGAAGAAGCCGTAAGCATTTATGCGGAAATTGTACAGGCAGGCGTAAAAGCCGGGGCTGATTTAATTTTAATTGAAACCATGAGCGATACCTACGAGCTGAAAGCCGCGCTTTTGGCAGCAAAAGAAAACAGCAGCCTGCCGGTAGTTGCAACAATGACGCTTGACGAAGGTGGCAAACTTTTAACCGGCGGCGATATTACAGCGGCGGCTGTTATGCTGGAGGGCCTTGGTGCTGACGCTGTCGGCTTTAACTGCGGGCTCGGACCTGCGCAGATGCAGAAACTTTTGCCGCAGTTGCTTGCGGCAACGCCGCTGCCTGCTGTGCTGAACCCAAATGCCGGGCTGCCCAAAGAAGTAAACGGCAAAACAGTTTTTGATGTTGATGCGGAAGAATTTGCGCAGCTGATGTACGAAATGGCACAGGACGGCTGCCTTGCAATCATGGGCGGCTGCTGCGGCACAACGCCTGCGCATATCGCTGCACTGGTAAATAAATGCCGTAATGTAGTTCCCAGGCAGCGCAGCTGCGATTTAACGGCGGTTGCCGCTTACGGCAGTGCAGTTGTTATCGGGCAAAAGCCGGTAATAATTGGCGAGCGCATTAACCCAACCGGCAAACCGCGCTTAAAACAGGCCATTTTAAACGGCGATTATGATTATATTTGCCGCCTGGGGCTGGAACAGATTGACCGTGGCGCCGGAATATTGGATGTTAACGTGGGCGTGCCAGGAATTGACGAAGCAGCTGTAAGTGCGGAAGCAGTACAGCGCTTGCAGGCAATAACCAGCGTGCCGTTACAGATTGATACATCCAACTACGAAGCTATGGCGCGCAGCCTGCGCCTTTATAACGGCAAACCGCTGCTGAATTCCGTATGCGGCAAAGAAGAAAGCCTTGAAAAAGTTTTGCCGCTTGTAAAAAAATACGGCGCTGCAGTTGTTGCGCTGACTCTGGACGACAGCGGCATACCGCAGACTGCGGAAGGGCGTATTGCCATTGCCGAAAAAATTATTGCACGTGCGGCGGAATATGGCATTGAAAAGCGGAATATTATTATAGATCCGCTGGCGCTTACGATTAGTACCGGCAGCGATAATGCCAATATTGATTTGCAGGTGCTGAGTGAACTGAAAAAACGCGGCATAAAAACCGTTATGGGCGTATCTAATATTTCCTTTGGCCTGCCGGCGCGTGATGCAGTAAACAGCGCATTTTTTGTATTGGCAATGCAGGCAGGGTTAAGCTGTGCCATTATCAATCCGCAAAGCGAAGCCATGATGAACGCTTACTATGCATTTGGTGCGCTCAGCGGTTTAGACGAAGGCTGCAAGGAATATGTAGCCATGTTTGCCGGTGCAGCCCAGGCAAAGCAGCAGCCGGTGCAGACTTCGGAATATACATTGTACGAAGCCATTGTTAAAGGCCTGCGTGAACAGAGCGAAAAAGCAGTTAAAGAACAACTTGCCGGAAAGCTGCCGCTTGATATTATTAATGCCGAAATGATACCTGCGCTTGATTATGTTGGCAAAGGTTTTGAAGAACGCAGAATCTTTTTGCCGCAGCTTTTAATGAGTGCGGAAGCAGCCAAAGCGGCTTTTAACGTTATCCGTGATAAAATGGCGGCAGAAGGCGGCAGCCAGAGCAACGGGATAAAAGTAATTCTGGCCACCGTTAAAGGCGATATTCACGACATTGGCAAAAATATTGTTAAAGTATTGTTTGAAAATTACGGCTATCAGGTTATTGACCTTGGCAAAGACGTGCCGCCTGAAAAAATTGCAGAAACTGCGGTGCAGAATAAAGTAAGCGTGGTTGGCCTTTCGGCGCTGATGACGACAACCGTCGGTGCTATGGAAGAAACCATTAAAGCGCTGCGCGCGGCTGGCGATTTTAAAATTATCGTTGGCGGTGCAGTGCTTACGCAGGATTATGCCGACAGCATCGGAGCGGATTGTTATGCGCCCAATGCCGTCAGCGCGGTAAATTACGCTAATTCACTGTAATAAAATTAAAAGCGCAAACTGATTTATCGGTTTGCGCTTTTTGCGTCTATATCACTCTTGTTTATGCAATTAATGCCCTGCAAATATATATAATTAAAATTTTATTCTTCAAACCAGGCGACGGCGCGGACAGGCGAACCGTCGCTGTTTGCTATTTTCAGAGGAAAACAGCTGAACCAAAATAAATCGCTGCCGCATAAATCTAAATTTTTAAGGTTTTCAATATTTACAATTTGTTTGTTTTTAAACAATTTTTTATGCAGTGTTAAATTTTCGTCATCAATAGGGTCAATGCCCATTACATCAAAGCCAATGCCTTTGTAGTTGCCTTCCAAAATAAAGTTAATGGCTTCATCATTCAGGCAGGGATACTGCCCCAAATAGGTTTCAGTACCCCAATATTTATCCCAGCCAAGGTTGAACAGCAAAAAATCTGCGGCTTTTGTTTTAGCGCCGTAAGCCGTTATATGCTGCAAGGTAATGTGGCCGCCGGGTTTTATGCTGCGGCAGTCTATTACCAGCGCTTTGCCGATAAATTGTTCCGGCGGCAGGCTGTCGAGCGTTGCTTTACCGCTGTAAACATGCGCGGGCGGGTCGATATGGGTGCCGGTGTGCGTCGTTATTTTTAAAAGTGTTTCCCTGAACCCGTTTTCATCATAGTTGTTAACTGTTATTAGCTGCGGCTGTTCCGTACCGGGAAAAACAGGCATTTTTTCTGTAATTGTATGCGTTAAATCAATTACTTTCATGGTTTCTACATCCTTTGCATTGAGTTTCTTTCCGGTTTTCCGGCAGTGCGTTCTTGCGATAATTTGGACATATTTGTACTATCTTTGCTGCTGCTTTTCTTAAAGTATAACATATATAGTTATGTTTTTACCCGAAACTGTAAAAAATATACTTAATTTGGATTGTATTCGTGTATACATAAAAATTTTTTAGAAAATTCTTTCAAGTAGTGTCTTTTAACAGTGGACGTGTCCAAAAGGAGTTTTCTTTAAAGTACATCTTATAAAAACAAAAATAAAAGAAATTAGAAAATATCCACGGCGCTGCCGCAACAAATTTACAAAAAACGTCAAAATAAAAACAAAATACTGTTAAAATTTACGGCAACTTTACAATCTTGTCACAAGTGCACTTTGGTGTTATAATTTTACACAAGTTAGTTACAAAACTGTAAAAGCAGTAAAGAAGGGGTAGATGCAAAGTGAAATTCAAGAAATTATTATCCGTTATGGCTGTTTCGGCTTTGGCTATGGGCCTGTTTACCGGCTGCGGCGGCGAAGAAAAAGCTGCTGACCAGAATGTAGTAAAGGTTGGCGTATTTTTACCGCTGACAGGCGATAATGCCGCTGGCGGCGAATTGGAACTGCGCGGCATTAAACTTGCAAATCAACTGCATCCCGAAGTTTTGGGCAAAAAAGTTGAACTGGTTGTAGCTGACAACAAATCCGATAAAGCAGAAGCTGCATCCGTTGCGGCACGCCTTATTGAAAAGGATAAAGTAAGCGTGCTGGTTGGTTCTTACGGTTCTTCCCTTTCTATGGCTGCCGGCAATATAGTTAAAGAAAACAAAGTTCCTGCTGTTGGCACAAGCTGCACCAACCCGCAGGTAACCGCAAACAACGATTATTACTTCCGTGCATGCTTTATTGACCCGTTCCAGGGCAAGGTAATGGCAGAATATGCACATCAGAACGGCTTTAAGAAAGTTGCCATTGTACAGGAAGTTTCCAATGACTACTCTGTAGGCCTGGCGAAATTCTTCCGCGAAGAGTTTGTTAAACTGACCGGTGACGAAAACAGCATTGTTGATGTTGCCAACTATCAGACCGGCGATAAAGACTTTACCGCTATTTTAACCAACATTAAAGCTCTGAACCCGGACGCAGTATTTGCACCCGGCAACTTCACCGAATCTGCACTTTTGGTTAAACAGGCACGCCAGCTTGGCATTGACGCACAGTTCATGGGCGGCGATACCTGGGAAACTCAGGAATTTATTGATGTAGGCGGCAAAGATGTTGAAGGCGTTGCACTTTCCACCGCGTTTGACCGCGAAAAAGCAAGCACCGAAGAAGCTAAGAAATTCCTTGATGCTTACACTAAAGAATACAACGGCGAACCTTCCGCTTTAACCGCAATGGCTTACGATGCTTACCTGATTGCCGTAAGCGGTATTGAAAAAGCAGGTACTGCAACCGATACCGTTAAAATCCGCGATGCGATTGCCGCAACCAAAGACCTTGAATGTGTAACCGGCATGACCACGCTTGATGAAAACGGCGACCCGATTAAAGGCGTTGTTATTAAAACCGTTAAAGACGGCAAATTTACCTTTAAAGATTACGTAGAAGCTAAGTGATTTAAAATTTAAGTAAAAGGTGCTCCCTTCCTTTGAGGGAAGGGAGCAGTTTTTTGGTTATGAGGTGCCCTTATGGAGTTTTTTGACGCTATTGCCAACATGTCGGCGCTGAGTTTTGCGCAGCACATGGTTAACGGAATATCGCTCGGCAGCCTGTACGCATTGATAGCAATAGGCTATACAATGGTATACGGCATTTTGCTGATGATTAACTTTGCCCATGGCGACATTGTAATGATGGCATGTTATTTTGCTTTTTTCGGAATTACGGCTTTTCATATTCCGTGGTATTTTACTTTTATCATAACAATTATTATGACGGCGCTGCTTGGTGTGTTAATAGAGCGCAGTGCTTACCGCCCGCTCCGTGAAGCGCCTAAAAATTCTATTTTAATTTCCGCTATCGGCGCATCGTTTTTGCTGGAAAACCTTGCCAACTATCTTTTCAGCGGACGCCCGATGCGTTTCCCGGATGTGCCGCTCCTGTCGCAGAACATCAGCGTCGGCGGCATAGAAATTCAGGCAATCTGCCTTGTAATTCCTGTTGTAACTATTATCAGCCTTGTAGTGCTGCTACACATTGTAAACCATACCAAAACAGGCATGGCCATGCGTGCGGTTTCCAAAGATTACGAAATTGCCAGAGTAATGGGCATTAATATTGATAATGTTATTTCCATTACCTTTATTATAGGTTCGGCGCTGGCAGCAATCGGTGCTATTATGTACGGCATCCGTTATCCCGGCATTACGCCGATGATGGGCGTTATGCCCGGCCTGAAATGCTTTATTGCGGCCGTTATCGGCGGCATAGGCAATATTAAGGGCGCGGTGCTCGGCGGCTTTATTCTGGGCCTCGGCGAAATTTTAATTGTTGCTTTCTTCCCGGATTTAAGCGGCTACCGCGATGCCTTTGCTTTTATTGTGCTTATTGTTATTCTGTTTTATAAACCTACTGGCCTTTTGGGCGAAAAAACAACGGAGAAGGTGTAATTATGACGAGAAAAAGAGATGCTTTGTTAACTATAGCCGGCATAATTGTCCTTTTCGGGCTTGCATTTTTCGTACAGGAGGAAATGGACTCTTATATCCGCAGAATAGTTAATTTGTGCCTTGTTTATGCCATTATCGGCCTTTCCATGAACTTAACCAACGGCTTTGTTGGTCAGTTTTCGTTGGGGCAGGCAGGTTTTATGGCCATTGGCGCTTACACGGTAGGTATTTTTACCGTACCTGTGGAATTCAGGGAAAATGTTTTTTACGCTGTGCCGATGAATCCGCTTATTGCGGATATAGAGCTGCCGCTGTGGGCGGCGCTGCTTTTGGGCGGCGTGCTTGCCGCGCTGTTTGCGTTTATGATTGGTACGCCGGTGCTGCGTTTGCGCGGCGACTACCTTGCAGTAACAACGCTCGGCTTTTCTGAAATAATCCGTATCTGGATTACCAACGCGCAGAGCATTACCAACGGCGCGCTGGGCATTAAGGATATTCCGCCGCTGAACGACGTGCGCTATATCTTCCTTGTAACGCTTATCAGCTTTGTATTTATTACGCTTTTGGTTAATTCCTCTTACGGCAGGGCTTTTAAAGCTATCCGCGAAGACGAAATTGCTGCCGAAGCAATGGGCATTAACCTGTTCTGGCATAAAAACCTTGCCTTTATGGTAAGCGCGTTTTTTGCAGGTATCGGCGGCGGTTTGTACGGTGCGCTTTTAGGCACGGTTGACCCGAAAAACTTCCTCTTTACGCTTACTTACAACTTTTTGCTGATTATCGTGCTTGGCGGCATGGGCAGCATTACCGGAAGCGCAATTGGCGCCATTATCGTAACGGCAGGACTGGAATACCTGCGTTTCTTCGATGAACCGCTGATGCTGTTCGGCATGGATATTCCGCTGTTCCGCCCGGGCTTCCGTATGGTTATTTTCTCCGTACTCTTAATGGTATGCGTACTGTTCTGGCGCCACGGCATTATGGGCACGCGGGAATTTTCCTGGCAGAAAGCCATTAATTTTGTAAAAAATCCTCTTGGCTTTATTAAGCGGAAAGGGGCTGCGCAATGATTTTAAAAACCAATGATATTACCATGCAGTTCGGCGGCGTAACCGCTGTTTATAAACTGAACATAGAAATTAATGACCATGAAATTATTGCCTTGATTGGCCCTAACGGTGCCGGCAAAACAACGGCCTTTAACATGATTACCGGCGTTTATACGCCTACCGAAGGCAAAGTTATTTACACCGATGCGCAGGGGCAGGATATTGATATTACCGGCCAGCGCCCGAGTGAAATTGCCAAACTTGGCATTGCCCGTACTTTCCAGAATATAAGGCTTTTTAAAGATTTAACGGTTTATGAAAATGTTCTGATTGCAAACCATCTGCATTTAAAATCGGACTTTTTTTCGGCAACACTGCATCTGCCGTGGTACATGAAAGAAGCCAAACAAATGCACCGCAATACCGAAAAACTTTTGCAGGAAGTAGGCTTGTGGGATTTGCGCAACGAAAAGGCTTCGAGCCTGCCTTACGGCCAGCAGCGCCGCCTGGAAATTGTGCGCGCACTGGCAACCAGGCCGCGCCTGTTACTGCTTGATGAACCTGCGGCCGGTATGAACCCGAAAGAAACGGAAGAACTTACGGAATTTATCCGCCAGATTCATAAAGAATACAATTTAACGGTATTTATGATTGAACATCACATGGATTTGGTTATGGAAATTTCCGACCGCATTTATGTGTTGGAATTCGGCATGACCATTGCCGAAGGCACGCCTGATGAAATTCAAAATAACCAGAGGGTTATAGATGCTTACCTGGGGGTGGATGAAGATGCTTAAAGTAGAAAATCTTGTTGTATCCTACGGCGGCATTGAAGCCCTGAAGGGTATTGCGCTTGAAGTGCCGAAAGGGCAGATTGTTACCCTTATCGGTGCCAACGGTGCAGGCAAAAGCACGCTGCTGCGCAGCGTTGTCGGCCTTGTAAAGCCTAAAAGCGGGCAGATAGTTTATAACGGCGATAATATTACCGGGCTTAATTCACAGCAGATTGTAAAAAAAGGTTTAACGCTGGTGCCGGAAGGGCGCCGCATATTCCCTAACCTTACAGTGCTGGAGAATTTGCAGATAGGCGCATACATGCGCAGCGATAAAGAAGGAATTCAAAAGGATATCGACTGGGTATATGAAATGTTCCCGCGTTTGCAGGAGCGCAGCTGGCAGATGGCCGGTACGCTTTCCGGCGGCGAACAGCAGATGCTGGCGGTTGGCAGGGCGCTGTTGTCGCGTCCGGAACTTTTGATGATGGACGAACCTTCGCTTGGCCTTGCACCGCTGATTATTAAAGATATTTTCAATATTATTCAGTACATCAATTCCAAAGGCATGACGATACTTTTGATTGAACAGAACGCCAACATGGCGCTGAAAGTTGCCCACCGTGCCTACGTGCTTGAAACAGGTAAAATTACCATGAGTGGCACCGGAGCCGAACTTTTGGAAAATCCGGAAATCAAAGCCGCTTACCTTGGCAAAAAGAAAAAATAAAATTAAAAATCCTGTCTGTATACCGTTAAAATATGCAGGCAGGATTTTTTTGTTAATGATTAATCCAAACTTTTATTAACCTGAACTTTTGTTAATTCAAACAGTTGTTGTCTATTTCTTCGTCCGGAAATTCCATATTCAGCATTACCGGCGAATCGAGCGCTCCTTCTTTGGGAGTGCTTATTTCATAATGCCTGTCTTTGGCAGGGTCGTAGTAAACAAGGGTAATGCTGTAATCAAGGTTGAACACAACAAGCACAAGCTGGCAAATGCCGCTGCCGCAGGGGCGCTGCAAATAGTGCATGGCTATAATATCTTTTTGTGCAGCAAGCCAGTCAAAATTTAATTTGGACATTGCCGCTTCGTTCATGCGGAACATAACGCGGAATTTAATGTTGTTCAGTTCTATCAGTCCATGGCAGAAGGGAGAGTCGGCTTCCCAGTCCTGCGGGGCAAACAGCATTTTAATTTTGTTGAATTGTTCTTCGTTTTTAATGATACCGGCAATGGAGCGCTGTTTTTCGTCGGCGTCCTTATCAAGGCCGGCTTGAAGCTTTTGGTCCTGCTCCGGCCCAATCCAGTGGTATTCAAGCTGTTCCAAAGTATAACCGAGGCCGATTTCCTTACGCAGCGTTAAAAATTCGTAATCATCTGGCACAAGCTTTAAGCCTTCTTCAATGGCCTGTAATGCGCCTTCCGTAGAGCCGAAGTGATAACGCAGCTTTGCTGCCTGTAACCAGCCCCACGGATATGTTGGTTCTTCCGTTACTGCTTTTTCGGCGTATTCCATAGCTTCGGCAGGTTTGCCGCAGTAGGTAAGCGCAATAGAATAACGGTAGTACCACGCGCCGCAGCCTTTGGCATTTTTTTCTGCGGGCTTCATTATCTCAAGTGAGCGGTAATAGGCAGGGTAAATATCAAGATTGTTGTAGGCAAAGCCGTACCACAGGGAAAGCTCCAGGTCTTCCGCTGCCTGCTGCTCTGTAAAGCGGCCTTCTTTTACGCCCCGTTCCACAAATTTATCAAGATAATCAATCATTTTGCCAAAATAGGCTTCATAGCCTTCGTCAAAAGCCTCCAGGGCTGAAACGTCTTCATCGGTTAAAAGACGCGCCGGGCCGGTTTTATGGGCTTTAGTATCTGCTGATGACATAATTATCACTCCGTTTCCTTTACTTGTTTACAGTTTAGCATATAAATTTATTTATGTTAAGAAATTTGTGCTGCCGGTTAAAATATAACCGGCCGTTTTTATATAACAGAATAAAAATGTAATGTTTTTTATAAAAAATTGCAAAAAAACAGAGCCGTTTTACATAGATTTAACATTTCTCCTCTAACAGATTTAATGTTTGGTCAGTATTATTTAACCATAGCAATTAAATAAAGCAAATCAAAAGCAAATTAAAAATCTGGAGGCTTATGTAATTATGAAAATGAACAAAAAACTTATTGCAGGCGTTATGTTGGCAGTTATGAGTGCAGCTGTATTCACCGGCTGCGGCGGAGAGAAAAAAGAAGAAGCAGCTCCGGCAGCAGGCGGCAAAATCGTTGTAATCTCCCGTGAAGACGGCAGCGGCACCCGCGGCGCATTCATCGAACTTTTCGGCATTGAAAAGAAAGGTGACGACGGCAAAAAAGTTGATATGACCACTCAGGATGCTTCCATCACCAACAGCACCGCTGTTATGATGACCACCGTTGCAGGCAACAAAGACGCTATCGGCTATATTTCCCTCGGTTCTTTAAATGATACCGTTAAAGCACTGAAAATTGACGGTGCAGAAGCAAGCGCAGCAAACATTAAATCCGGCACTTACAAAGTTGCCCGTCCGTTCAACATTGTAACTAAAGACGGCGTAAGCGCTGTTGCTCAGGACTTCATTTCCTTCATCATGTCCAAAGAAGGCCAGGAAGTAGTTTCCAAAAACGGTTACATTGGCAGCGATAAAGCTGAAGCATACAAAGGCAGCAAACAGAGCGGCAAAATTGTTGTAGCCGGTTCTTCTTCCGTAACCCCTGTTATGGAAAAACTTAAAGAAGCATATGTAAAACTGAATCCGGATGTTAACATCGAAGTTCAGCAGAGCGACTCCACCACCGGCGTTCAGTCCGCAATCAACGGCGTATGCGATATCGGCATGGCTTCCCGCGAACTGAAACAGAGCGAACTTGATGCAGGCGTTAAAAACACCGTTATTGCTACCGACGGCATTGCAGTTGTAGTAAACAAAGCCAACAAGGTTGATAACCTTACCAAAGCTCAGGTTGCAGATATCTTCACCGGTAAAGCAACCGAATGGAACAAACTGTAATTCACATTCAGCTTTAATATCGACAATACAGCAAATTTTAACGGTTGCCTTTCACCGGGCAACCGTTAATTATAATAATGCAGAAAATTATTATTGATGGAAATTGTGAGGGTTTATGAAAACAGGTAAAGAAGAAATAATGCGCCTTGTCTTTTTGCTGGCGGCATGCGCTTCCATTGCTCTTGTTGCAATGATTTGCGTATTTTTGTTCGGCAACGGCCTGCCGACAATAGGCAAAATTGGCGTAACTGAATTTTTCCTGGGCGAAACATGGCGGCCTAATAACGATTTGTACGGCATTTTGCCGATGATACTGGGCAGCGCTTATGTTACTTTGGGCGCTATCGTTGTCGGCGTGCCTATCGGCATTTTAACCGCTGTTTTTATGGCTCGTTTCTGCCCGGACAGCATTTACAGATTTTTAAAACCGGCAGTTGAACTTCTGGCCGGTATTCCTTCCGTTGTTTATGGCTTCTTCGGTCTGGTGGTAATGGTTCCATTCATCCGCGACAACATTGGCGGCACCGGCAGCAGCATGCTTACGGCTTCACTGCTTTTGGCCATGATGATTCTGCCGACCCTTATCAGCGTTGCCGAAGCTGCACTCAGGGCAGTGCCCAACAGCTATTATGAAGGTGCTCTGGCACTTGGCGCAGGGCATGTGCGCAGCGTATTTTTTACGATTGTACCGGCTGCCAAATCCGGCATTATGGCGGCTATTATTCTGGGCCTTGGCCGTGCGGTTGGCGAAACAATGGCAGTAATTATGGTTGCGGGCAACCAGGCACGTATGCCGCAGGGGCTGCTTGAAGGCGTGCGTACAATGACGACCAATATTGTTATTGAAATGGGCTACGCAGCCGATATGCACCGCGACGCGCTTATTGCAACGGCGGTTGTGCTTTTTATATTTATTCTCATTATCAATTTAACGTTCTCGTATCTGAAGGGTAAGGTGGTACAGCAATGAGCAGCAGTTCTTTAAGCAAAACGCTGTACAGGTACGGGCGCGACCCTGTGTCCATGACATTACTTGTATGCGTAATAGTTTCGGCAGTAATTACATTCCTGTCGCTGGCCTTTTTGTTGGGCTACATTCTTTTGCAGGGTATTCCGAACATTAATTTAGATTTATTTGCTTTTGAATATAATACGGAAAACGTTTCACTTTTCCCTGCTTTGGTAGATACCGTTATTATGGTGCTGCTGGCTCTGGCAATAGCCACGCCGCTGGGCATCTTTGCAGCAATTTACCTTGTTGAATACGCAAGCCGCGACAATAAAATTGTCGGCGTGGTAAGGGTTACGGCAGATACTTTGTCCGGTATTCCTTCCATTGTTTACGGTTTGTTCGGCATGCTGTTCTTTGTAACCTATTTAAAATGGAGCTACTCGCTTTTGGCAGGCTCCTGCACGGTTGCAATTATGATTTTGCCGCTGATTATGCGTACTACCGAAGAAGCGTTAAAAGCAATTCCTGACAGTTACCGCGAAGGCAGCTACGGCCTTGGCGCCGGCAAACTGCGCACGGTATTTGCAATTGTTCTGCCTTCTGCCATTCCCGGCATTCTGGCAGGCGTAATTCTCGGCATTGGCCGTATTGTAGGCGAAACCGCAGCGCTTATGTATACCTCCGGTACCGTAGCAGCGCTGCCGCACAACGTATTTTCGTCCGGCCGTACTCTGGCGGTGCATATGTACGTACTTGCCAGCGAAGGCCTTTTTATGAAACAGGCTTATGCAACGGCTGTTATACTTGTTGTAATTGTAATTGCCATTAACGCGGCTTCTTCTTATTTGGCACGTAAATTGATGAAAGGGAACTGAGATGGAAGATAAAATTACTATACAAAACCTCGATTTATATTACAGCGAATTTCACGCATTGAAGGATATCAACATGCATATCCGTGAAAAAGAAATCACTGCATTCATCGGGCCTTCCGGCTGCGGCAAATCCACCTTGCTGCGCTGCCTGAACCGTATGAACGATTTGGTTGAAGGCTGCCGTGTAACAGGCAAAGTTTTGCTTAACGGCGATGATATTTACCTGAATGACGATGTTAACATGCTCCGCAAACGCGTGGGCATGGTGTTCCAGAAACCTAACCCGTTTCCGATGAGCGTTTACGATAACATTGCTTTCGGGCCGAGAACCCATGGCATCCATTCTAAAAGCAAACTGGATGACATTGTTGAAGATTCTCTGCGCAAAGCAGCCATCTGGGACGAAGTAAAAGACCGCCTTGATAAAAGCGCGCTGGGCTTCTCCGGCGGTCAGCAGCAGCGCCTGTGCATTGCACGCGCCCTTGCCGTACAGCCCGAAGTGCTTTTAATGGACGAACCTACCTCCGCCCTTGACCCGATTTCAACTTTAAAAATTGAAGACCTTGCAGTAGAATTAAAACAGAATTATACTATTGTTATAGTAACGCACAATATGCAGCAGGCAGTGCGTATTTCCGATAAAACAGCCTTCTTCCTTCTGGGTGAGGTTATTGAGTTTAATGACACTGAAACGCTGTTCAGCAATCCGAGAGAGAAAAAGACGGAAGATTACATTACAGGGAGGTTCGGCTGATGGTAAGAAGCAGATTTATGGCACAGATGGAGCAGCTCAATACGGAACTTATCGTAATGGGTACCCTGTGCGAAAACGCTCTGGAAAAAGTTGCAAATGCGCTTGAGAACCCTACTGACGAAGTATCAAGGGATATAATTATTTTAAGCAAAAAAACCGAAGAAAAAGAAAGGGAACTGGAAAACATCTGCATTAACCTGCTTTTGAAGCAGCAGCCGGTTGCTTCCGACCTGCGCCAGATTTCTTCCGCTTTAAAAATGGTAACGGATATGCGCCGTATCGGTGAAGTTGCAGGCAACATTGCCGAAATTTTAAGCCAGGATAATTTAAGAATGGACTATGACACAAGCATTCTTAAAAAAATGGCTGCCGCTACCAAAAAGATGGTATCCAATACTCTGGATGCTTTTGTAAAAAGCGATATCCGTACTGCCCAGCAGGTTGAACGTGATGATGACCAGGTTGACGAATTGTTTGCCCAGTCCAAACATGAGCTGATTCAGATTATCCGCAATTCTCAGGACAGCGGCGAACAGGCCATTGATTATCTGATGATTGCCAAATATTTTGAAAAAATCGGTGATCATGCTGTAAATATCTCGCAATGGGTATTGTTTATGATAACCGGAACGCTTGAGGAGGACAGCATACATGATATTTTGCGTGGAGGACGATCCTAATATCCGCGAACTTGAAGTTTATACTTTAAAATCTACCGGTTTTCCGGCGTTGGGGCTGGAAAGCGGCGATGAACTTTTTAAAGCGCTGGAAACCGTATTGCCGCAGCTGATAATTCTTGATATTATGCTGCCGGGCGAGGATGGTATGGCTATATTAAAACGCCTGCGCCGTGATAAGCGCACTGCGGACATCCCTGTTATCATGGCTACGGCCAAAGGTTCGGAGTTCGACAAAGTACACGGGCTTGACAGCGGTGCAGACGATTATATTGCCAAACCGTTCGGCATGATGGAAATGGTATCGCGTGTTAAAGCGGTGCTGCGCCGTTATGTAAAAGAAGATAAATCGAGCGAGCTTACCAACGGTTCCATTACCATGGATATTGCCCGCCATATGGTTTTTGTAAACGGCGAAGAAGTTGTGCTGACTTATAAAGAGTTTGAAGTTCTGCATAAACTTATGGAACGCCCAGGGCAGGTTTTTACCCGCGAACAGCTTTTAACCGATATTTGGGGCTATGATTTTGCAGGCGAAACCAGAACTGTCGATGTGCATATCCGTACACTCAGGCAGAAACTCGGCAGCGCCAGTACGGTTATTGAAACCGTGCGCGGCGTTGGCTACCGTATAGGTGCGGAGCATGAAAAATAAAATTTTCCGCGCGCTGGTGGCGCTGGCTGCAATGGCAGTGCTTGTGGCATCGGGCTTGATAACTTTTATTGTTTCGCAGGATTATTTTAACGAAACAAAAAAGGAGCTCGCCCAGGAAGCACGCTATATCAGCATGGGGCTGGAAAGCGGCGGCAATGACTTTTTAAATAAAATTGCGGCCGAAAACGGCAGCAATGTGCGCATAACGCTTATAGACAAAGACGGCATAGTGCTTTTTGATAATCAGGCAGAAGCAAAAACGCTTGAAAACCATGCCATGAGGCAGGAAATTATGGAAGCTGTTGCCGTTGGCGCGGGCGAAGCAGAGCGTTTTTCGGATACGCTTGACAAAACAACGTATTATTATGCCGTACGCCTTGAGGACGGTAAAATACTGCGCCTTGCACGTACTATTGACAGCATTTACAAATCGGTGCTGCAAATGCTGCCGATAATGGGCGGCATTGTAATTGTGGTTGCCTTTTTGGCAAGCATTGTGGCGCGCAGGGTTACGTTTAACCTTATTAAGCCTCTTGACCAGGTTAACCTTGACGAGCCGCTGGACAACGAAACCTATGATGAGCTGGCTCCGTTTTTAACGCGTATAGCCAAGCAGAAACGCCAGCTGAGCAAAAACCTTAAAAAGCTGCGCGGCAAACAGGAAGAACTTACCATTATTACCAATAACATGAATGAGGGGCTTGTTTTGTTAAACGGGCAGCAGAATGTGCTGTTTATTAACGAAAGCGCGGCTAAAATTTTTGGCTTCAGTACTAAAGAAGTTATTGGCAGGAATATTTTAACTGTTGACCGTGCGCAGGAGGTGCAGGACCTTTTGCAGAAGGTTTCGCAGGCAGGTAAGGGCGAAGGGCTTTACGAAAAAGACGGGCATTTTTATCAGCTTTCCGGCAGCAGTGTAAACGGCAGCGGCAGCGTTATTTTAATTTATGACGTTACCGAAAAAATGACAGCCGAAAAACTGCGCCGCGAATTCAGCGCCAATGTTTCGCACGAACTTAAAACCCCGCTGCAATCTATTTTGGGCTATGCCGAGATAATGAAAAACGGCCTTGTAAAAGACGAAGACAAGCAGCGCTTTTTGGAACGCATCCACGCCGAAGCGGGCAATATGATAGAGCTTATTCAGAACATCATGGAACTTTCCCGCCTGGACGAAAACAAAACGCTGGATGAGTTTGAAGATGTTGATTTGCTTAAACTTGCGCAGTCGGTAACTTTACGTTTGAAACATAAAGCACAGACCAAGGGCGTAACGCTTAACGTAAGCGGCAGCAACGCATGTGTTTGCGGCGTGCAGTCTATTTTAAGCGAAGTTTTGTATAACCTTGTCGATAATTCGATAAAATACAACAAAGACAACGGCAAAGTTGATGTTAAAGTGCAGGACGGCAGCGAAGATGTAACCGTGAGCGTAAGCGATACCGGCATTGGCATTGGCGCAGCCGACAGGGAACGCGTTTTTGAACGCTTTTACAGAGCGGACAAGAGCCATTCCAAAGAAATTGGCGGCACGGGGCTTGGGCTTTCTATAGTAAAGCACGGCGTGCTGTTCCATAAAGGCCGGGTAGAGCTTGAAAGCGAACCCGGTGTTGGTACAACGATAACTTTTGTTCTGCCTAAAAAACGGCAGTAATTTTGAAATTCTCCATTTTAAAAGACAGCAGTTTAATTTGGCTGCTGTCTTTTATTTTTTGCTTGTCAAATATAAATTTTTTGGTTATAATGTTTAAGTAACTTAATAGGACTGTTCGGAACCATCCAGTCCCTAAACAAAACTACGGGCGTGTGCCGCATAAGCGGCCTTTATATTGTTATGCAATCCGTCTGTAGCCAGACGGATTTTTTATTTTACGGAGGCATAATTTTGAAAGCACTGGTACTATTAAGCGGCGGGGTAGACAGTACAACCTGCCTTGCCGTTGCCAAAGAAAAATACAGCGAGGTTATCGCGCTGGCATTGTATTACGGGCAAAAACACAGCAAGGAACTTGCGGCGGCGGAAAAAATAGCAGCATATTATAATACGCAGCTGATAAAGCTTGATTTAACGCCTGTTTTTGCGTACAGCAACTGCTCGCTTTTGCAGCAGTCAACCGAAGAAATTCCGCATGAATCCTATGCCGGGCAGATTAAAAAGCAGCACGGTGAACCGGTATCCACTTATGTGCCTTTCCGCAACGGCGTGTTTTTAAGCGTAGCCGCAAGCATTGCGCTGGCGCAAAATTGCAGTGTTGTTTATTACGGCGCCCATGCAGATGACGCGGCAGGCAGTGCTTACCCGGATTGCAGCAGCGATTTTAACAATAAAATGAATGAAGGCATATATATCGGCAGCGGGCGTAAGATTCAGCTTGCCGCGCCGTTTGTAAATTTAAGCAAAAAAGATATTGTGGCAACAGGCCTGCAGCTGAAAGTGCCTTACGAACTTACATGGAGCTGCTACTGCGGCGGCGAAAAACCGTGCGGCAGCTGCGGAACCTGTATCGACAGAAAAGCGGCCTTTGCGGCAAACGGGGTGCAGGACCCCTTAAAATACGAAAATTAAAAGGAGATTTATATGAAAAGATACACACAAACACAAAAATTAACTATTGCCGGTATTTGCATAGCCTTGTACATTGCGGTAATGATGTGCACGCAAACTTTTGCCTTCGGGCAGTATCAGGTGCGCATAGCAACGGCCATGTATGGATTAAGTGCAATTTTTCCGTTTTTAATTGTGCCGTTTGGCATAGCCAATGTTATAAGCAATACCATTATGGGTGGGCTTGGGCCTCTTGATATGATTGGCGGCGGCATTGTAGGCATTGTTACTACTTCTGTTATCGTGCTTGCCAAAAAATACGGCTGCGGCAACTGGTGCATTTTGTTTGCCATAACTTTAATTCCCGGCCTTGGCGTGCCGGTTTGGCTTTCCGTGCTGCTCGATTTACCGTACTGGCTGCTGGCATCTTCCGTGCTGGTAGGCCAGTTTGTATGCGGCCTTGCCGGAGCAGCGCTTGTAACTGCGCTTGAAAAATCGTTTGCCGTAAATATTGCGGCGGAAAGGAAATAAACATGACATCTGGAAGAACCAAAGAAGAATTACAGGGCGTCGGCCTTTTAGGGCATAAAACCAATTATCCAACCGATTATGCGCCGGAGGTTTTGGAATCGTTCATTAACAAGCATCCCGGCAACGATTATTTTGTAAAATTTAACTGCCCGGAATTTACCAGCTTATGCCCTATGACAGGGCAGCCTGATTTTGCCACCATTTATATTTCGTATGTGCCTGATATGAAGCTTGTGGAAAGCAAATCGCTGAAGCTGTATTTGTTCAGCTTCCGTAACCATGGCGATTTTCATGAGGACTGCGTAAATATTATTATGAAAGACCTGATTAAGCTGATGGAGCCCAAATATATTGAAGTATGGGGCAAATTTACCCCGCGCGGCGGCCTTTCTATCGACCCATACGCAAATTACGGCAAACCCGGCACCGAATGGGAAGAAGTTGCCAAAAAGCGCATGCATTTCCACGACATGAACCCGGAAATTGTAAATTACAGAAAATAAAATATATAGTTTTTAACTAAAGTTTCATAAGATCGGTATTAACCAAATTTTTGAATGTTATTTCATTTGGTAATACCGCTCTTTTTGCGTTTGTGCTTTCAAAGTTTAATAGTTAAAATTTAATTACAATAAAGTTGCTTTGCTGGGTTTTCTATAAAAAAGTGTGAGAATTTAAAAGATAAATAGCCCGGTAACCGTAATGCTGAATGCACTGTCAAAACTGCGGCGGCTGAATTTAGGGCACTCTGTAAGAGAGTCCGGTTACTATTCCGGATGGAATCGGAGGAGCGGCAGCATTTTGATGCGTTTAGCAGAATGGTTACCGGGCTGTTTATTATAAAAAACGCGCGCCTAAAATTTTACTGCGCCTTAATATCTTTCTACTTCTTTTTTTGCGCCTAATGTGGTACAATATTTACAAATAAGGTACTCTTATTTGTTTTGTTTAGAAATCGTGGGACTTAAAAAGGACCACGAGGGACAAAACCTGATAGGTGAAGGCTTATGGATAGTATTATCAATTTACAAAAAAAAATTGTTCCCGAACTGACCAATCTTTTGGTGCAGCGTTATCAGATTCTGCGCCAGGTCAGTCACGAACACCCGATTGGCAGGCGTGCTTTGGCAGCAAGGCTTGGGCTTAGCGAAAGGGTTTTGCGCGCCCAGGTCGATTTTTTAAAAGGCTGCGGGCTGCTTGTTTTTTCTTCGTCCGGCATGACGGTAACGGAGGAAGGCATGGATATTTTGCGGGAGCTTGCCGATTATGTACGCAAATTGCAGGGGCTTAACTCTTTGGAACAGCTTTTATGCAGCAAGCTGAATATCGGCAGGGTGGTTATTATTCCCGGCGATTCCGACCAGGAAGAAGTTGTTAAGCGCGAAATAGGACGTGCGGCCGCACGTATTTTAAGCAGGCTGCTGGGCGACGGCAAAAAGCATATTGTCGCTGTCAGCGGAGGCACTACAATGGCGGCGCTTGCTGCCAATATCAGCGGCAGCCACCCGCAAACAGTGGTTGTGCCTGCGCGCGGCGGCCTTGGCGATAACGTGGAATTGCAGGCCAATACCATTGCAACGGTACTGGCACAGCGTATGGGCGCATCTTACCGCCAGCTGTATGTGCCGGACAGCGTGAGCGAGGAAATTTTAAACAGCATTTTGGCAGAAGACACCGGCGTTAAAGCCGTTGTTGATATTATCAAGCAGGCTGATATTCTTGTGCATGGCGTGGGGCAGGCAGCCGTTATGGCGCGCCACCGCCGCATGGCACCGGAGTTTATTCAAAAACTTTTGGACGACGGCGCTGTAGGCGAGGCCTTTGGCCAGTACTGCGCGCTGGACGGCAGGCAGGTTTATATGACAAACAATGCCGGGCTGATGTTACAGGATTTGCCGAAAATAGGCACTGTTATCGGCGTGGCCGGCGGGCGCAGCAAGGCAGAAGCAATTTTATCGGTAATACGAGCTTCACGGCAGGATATTCTTGTTACGGACGAAGCTGCAGCGCACTGTATTGCAGAAATGCTTGAAGATTAAGTTATAAAGCACTTTTGTGCAAAAATAAATCATCATATATTTTAAAGGAGGATTTTATTATGACAAAAGTAGGTATTAATGGATTTGGCCGTATTGGCCGCAATGTTTTCCGTGCAGCATTCGGCAACCCCGATTTTGATGTTGTGGCTGTAAATGACCTGACGGACGCTGCAACCCTTGCGCACCTGTTAAAATATGATTCCATTCATGGCACTTTTGACCATGATGTTACTGCCGAAGGCGAATATCTGGTAGTTGACGGCAAAAAAGTTAAAGTACTGGCACAGACTGACCCGGCTAAACTGCCCTGGGGCGAACTCGGCGTAGAAATTGTTGTTGAATCTACCGGCCGCTTTACCGAAGGCGCAAAAGCTAAAGCACATCTTGAAGCAGGCGCTAAAAAAGTTATCATCTCCGCTCCGGCTAAAGGCGAAGACATTACCATTGTTATGGGCGTTAACGAAGATAAATATGAAGCAGACAAACACAATATTATCTCCAACGCATCCTGCACCACCAACTGCCTGGCTCCGTTCACCAAAGTTCTGCTGGAAAACTTTGGTATTGTAAGCGGCCTTATGACTACCGTTCACTCTTATACTAATGACCAGAGAATCCTTGACCTGCCGCACAAAGATTTGCGCCGCGCCCGTGCTGCTGCGCAGTCCATCATTCCGACCACTACCGGCGCTGCCAAAGCAGTTTCCCTGGTTCTGCCGGAAGTTAAAGGTAAACTGAACGGTTTTGCAATGCGCGTTCCTACCCCGAACGTTTCCATTACCGACCTGACCGTACTGCTTGAAAAAGATACCACTGCCGAAGAAATTAACGCAGCTCTTAAAAAAGCAGCAGAAGGCGAACTGAAAGGCATTATGGGCTACAACGAACTGCCGCTGGTTTCCCGCGATTACAACGGCTGCCCGCTCAGCTCCATTGTTGACGGTCTTTCTACCATGATGGTTGGCCCGCGTATGGCTAAAGTTGTTGCCTGGTATGATAACGAATGGGGTTATTCCAACCGTGTTGTTGACCTTGCCTGCTACATTGCCTCCAAAGGCCTGTAAGAAGGTGGAGTAATGGAAAAGAAAACCTTATGCGATTTAGAGCTTAACGGCAAAAAAGCCCTCGTGCGCGTTGATTACAACGTGCCGATGGATGCCGGAGGCAATATTACTGACGATACCCGCATTACCGCTTCGCTTGATACTTTGCGTTATCTTCTGGAGCATGGCGCTGCCGTTATTTTAATGGCGCACCTTGGCCGCCCGAAAGGCGAAGTAAACAAAAAGTATTCTTTGGAGCCGGTTGCCGCATATTTAAGCAAACTGCTTGATATGCCTGTTGCCTTTGCGCATGACTGCATTGGCGAAGAAGCAGAAAAAATGGCAGCGGCATTAAAACCGGGCGAAGTTTTAATGCTGGAAAACCTGCGTTTCCATAAAGAAGAAGAAAAAAATGACCTTGGCTTTGCCGAAAAACTTGCTTCGCTGGCCGATGTATATATTAATGACGGTTTCGGCGTTTCGCACCGCGCGCATGCTTCGGTGGAAGGCGTTACGCATTTTCTGCCAGCTGCCGCAGGCTTCCTGCTCGAAAAAGAAATTAAATTTATCGGGCGTGCCGTTACGAATCCGCTGCATCCTTATGCGGCAATTATCGGCGGCGCAAAAGTTTCCGATAAAATCGGCGTAATAGAAAACCTGCTTGATAAAGTTGATGTGCTTCTTATCGGTGGCGGCATGGCTAATACCTTCCTTGCCGCACAAGGCCACAAAATGGGCAAATCTCTTGTTGAAGAAGATAAACTTGAATTGGCGCGTGCCCTGCTTAAAAAAGCAGCAGAAAACAATGTTAAAATGCTGTTGCCGGTTGACCTTGTAATGGCTTCTGCCTTTGCAGCTGACGCCGATACAAAGGTTGAACGTGTTGAAAACCTGAGCCAGGACTATATGGCGCTTGACATTGGCCCGGAAAGCCGTTTGCAGTATGAAGCTGCTTTGCAGGGCGCAAAAATGATTGTTTGGAACGGCCCTATGGGCGTATTTGAAATGGATGCTTTTGCTCATGGCACGGAAGCTGTTGCCGAAGCAGTTGCCAAGAGCAAGGCTGTAAGTATTGTAGGTGGCGGCGACAGTGTTGCTGCTATTGAAAAGACGGGCCTTGCTTCTAAAATAAGCCATATTTCTACCGGCGGCGGTGCAAGCCTTGAATATCTGGAAGGCAAAGTGCTGCCAGGTATTGCCGCATTGGATGACCTGCGCCGCAAAATGGTTGCAGGCAACTGGAAAATGTACAAAACAGTCGGTGAAGCGGTAGAACTTGCAGAAAGCATTGTAGAAGAAACGAACGGAACTTTGAACGAGGTTGTTATTTTCCCGCCGTTTACTGCTTTGGAAACCGTTGCTGATGCTATCGACGGCAAACATGTCGGCTACGGCGCGCAGGATATTTTCTGGGAAGATGAAGGTGCTTACACCGGCGCTGTTTCCGGCAAAATGATTGCCGATATCTGCGCGGAATATGTAATTATCGGCCATTCCGAACGCCGCACGCTGTTTGGCGACAACGAAGTTGCCGTTGCCAAAAAACTGCGCGCTGCCTACAGAAACGGACTGAAACCTGTGCTTTGCGTTGGCGAAAATGCCGAAGAACGCGCGGAAGGCAAAACCTCCCGCAAAATAAGCATGCAGCTGCAAAGCGCATTAAAAGGCATTACCGCCCAGGAAGCAGAAAACATGGTTGTTGCTTATGAGCCTTTGTGGGCCATTGGCAGCGGCAATGCTGCAACGGCGGCAGATGCACAGGAAGTTGCCGTGCTTATCCGCAGCAAGATAGAAAAAATCTTTTCGGAAGAAGTTGCACGCAAAGTACGTATTTTGTACGGCGGCAGCGTAACCGAAAAGAATGCTGCCGATTTTGTGCAGGGCGAAATTGACGGCGTACTGGTTGGCGGCGCTAGCCTGAAAGCAGACAGCTTCAGCGCTATTGTACGCAGTGTGTGAGGATAACATGAAACCTGTAATGCTTATGATTTTGGACGGCTGGGGCATTGCCCCGGCCGGGCCTTATAATGCGGCTAAAACTGCAAAAACGCCGGAGCTTTCCCGCCTTTTTGAAACTTACCCGCATACAAGGCTTTTAGCTTCCGGCAATGCGGTAGGGCTGCCGGAAGGGCAGATGGGCAATTCGGAAGTAGGGCATTTAAATATTGGCGCCGGGCGCATTGTGTACCAGGAGCTGACGCGTATTACCAAAGCCTGCGAAGAAGGCACGCTGCTGCAAAACAAAGCGCTGCTTGAATGTATGGCGCGGGTAAAACAAAACGGCGGCGCACTGCATTTAATGGGGCTTTTAAGCGACGGCGGCGTACACAGCCACGAAAGCCATTTGTGGGCGCTTTTAAAAATGGCGAAAGCCAACGGCCTTGAAAAAGTTTACGTGCATGCGTTTTTAGATGGCCGTGACGTTGGCCCGAGCACCGCGCTGACTTATATTGAACGCCTGCAAAAAGTTATTGACGAAACAGGCTGCGGCGAAATTGCAACCGTCAGCGGGCGTTATTACGCCATGGACCGCGATAAACGCTGGGCGCGTACGCAAAAGGCTTATGATGCCATAACGCTGCACAGCGGAAAAACTTTTGCTTCTGCCGCTGAAGGCATTGAAGCAAGTTATACTGCCGGTGTTACCGACGAATTTGTTGAACCGTTTGTTGTTGCTTCCGAAAATGACAGCCGCGTAAAAGACGGCGATGGCGTTATATTTTATAACTTCCGCCCGGACAGGGCAAGGCAGCTTACACGCGCCTTTACGGACAATGACTTTGCCGGTTTTGAACGCGTTAAATTAAATGTGGCGTTTGTCTGCATGACTCAGTACGACGCAACTATTGATGCCGCAGTGGCTTTTCCGCCGGAAACGCTTGTTAATACCCTGGGCGAGGTTCTGGCAAAAAATAATCTGCGCCAGCTGCGCATTGCCGAAACGGAAAAATATGCGCATGTAACGTTCTTTTTTAACGGCGGCGTGGAAACTCCAAACGTGCTGGAGGACAGAGTGCTTATACCTTCGCCGCAGGTTGCCACTTATGACTTGCAGCCGGAAATGAGCGCCTACGAAGTGACGGACAAGCTTTTAGCTCTGCTTGACGAAGATAAATATGATGTTGTTATTTTAAATTTTGCCAACCCCGATATGGTTGGTCATACCGGCGTAATGGATGCTGCCGTTAAGGCAATGGAAGCGGTAGATACCTGTGCCGGTAAAATAGTAAAAAAAGTACTTGCCCTTGGCGGTGCGGTTTGCATAACTGCCGACCACGGCAACCTTGAAAAAATGTATGACGGAGAAACTAACCAGCCGTATACAGCGCATACCACTAACCCCGTACCGTTTTTAATGGTATCGGCAGACAGGCCGAAACTGCATGAAGGCATTTTGGCAGATATAGCGCCGACGCTGCTGGAACTTTTAGGCATAGCGCAGCCTGCAGAAATGACAGGGCACAGCCTGATAGAAAAGTAAAATAATCAGAGGTGAAAAACTCATGGCAATGATTACCGAAGTTTACGCAAGAGAAATACTCGATTCGCGCGGAAATCCGACCGTTGAAGTTGAAGTATGGCTGGAAGACGGCTCTGTCGGCCGCGCAGCCGTACCTTCCGGCGCATCTACCGGCGTACACGAAGCAGTTGAACTTCGCGACGGCGATAAAGAACGCTATGGCGGCAAAGGCGTAAGCAAAGCAGTTGATAACGTTAACGACGTTATTGCAGAGGCTTTGATTGGCCTTGAAGCAACCCGCCAGACTGAAATTGACGAAATGCTCATCCGCCTTGACGGCACACAAAACAAAGGCAAACTGGGCGCCAACGCTGTACTTGGCGTATCCATGGCAGTTGCCAAAGCCGCAGCTAACTCCTGCGGGCTGCCGCTGTACCTGTACCTTGGCGGCGTAGCTGCACAGGAACTGCCCGTGCCGATGATGAACATTTTAAACGGCGGCCAGCATGCCGATAACAACGTAGACATTCAGGAATTTATGATTATGCCTGTTGGTGCAAAATCCTTTACCGAATGCCTGCGCATGAATGTTGAAATTTACCATACGCTTAAATCCCTTTTAAAGGAAAAAGGCCTTGGCACCGGTTTGGGTGATGAAGGCGGCTTTGCGCCGGATTTGAAATCCAACGAAGAAGCCATTGCCGTTATTTTGGAAGCCGTTGAAAAAGCAGGCTACAAACCCGGCAAAGATATTGTTATGGCTCTTGACGTTGCTTCGAGCGAATTTTATAAAGACGGCAAGTACGATATGGCTGGCGAAGGCGTTGTAAAAACCAGCGAAGAAATGATTGACTACCTTGCCATGCTGTGCGAAAAATATCCTATTATATCCATTGAAGACGGCCTTGCTGAAGATGACTGGGACGGCTGGAAAAAACTTACCAAACGCCTTGGCAAAAAGGTTCAGCTTGTTGGCGACGACCTGTTTGTAACCAACGAAGCACGCCTTAAAGAAGGCATTGAAAAACATGTCGGCAACGCAATTCTCATTAAAGTAAACCAGATTGGCACGCTTACCGAAACCTTCCGCGCTATCGAAACCGCCAAACGCGCAGGCTACACCTGCATTATTTCCCACCGCAGCGGCGAAACGGAAGATACCACGCTTTCGGATATTGCAGTTGCTGTTAACGCAGGCCAGATTAAAACCGGTGCACCGGCAAGAACTGACCGCGTAGCAAAATACAACCAGCTTCTGCGCATTGAAGAAGACCTTGGCAGCGCAGCCAAATATAAAGGAATGGATGTTTTCTACAACATCAGCAAATAAACAGAGGCGCATAAAATGGATTTTGGTTTTAATCCCTTACAATATAAATACCCTTCGCGCCGCAGCGTAATGTACGGCACAAAGGGCATGGTTTGCAGCAGCCAGCCGCTGGCAGCGCAGGCCGGGCTTGATATGATTAAAAAAGGCGGCAACGCCGTTGACGCCGCTGTTGCAACCGCCATTGCGCTTACAATTTTAGAGCCTACCAGCAACGGGCTTGGCAGCGATGCCTTTGCCCAGGTGTGGGTTGGCGGCAAATTATACGGCTTAAACGGCAGCGGTTATGCGCCTGAACTTTTAACGCCGGATTGTGCGGCATTAAAAGATAAAACGGCAATTCCAGAGCGCGGCTGGGAATCAGTAACGGTTCCGGGTGCGGTATCTGCCTGGGCAGAACTGCACAAACGCTTTGGCAGGCTGCCTTTTGCCGAACTATTTGCACCGGCGATTGAATATGCCGAAAACGGCTACCCGGTATCGCCGGTTATCAGCCGCTTATGGCATGAAGGCCTTGGCGTTTTTGCTCCGTATAAAAATAACGCGGCCTTTAAAGGCTGGTTTGATACCTTTACTGAAAACGGCGAAACCCCGGCAGCCGGCACAGTTGCCAAGCTGCCCAAACAGGCCAGAACGCTGCGCCTTATTGCCGATAGCTACGGTGAAGCCTTTTACCGGGGCGAAATTGTCGCAGCTATTGATGAATTTTCGCACAGCACAGGCGGCTATATCCGCAAAAGCGATTTAGCTGCTTACCGTGCCGAATGGGTAGAGCCAATCAGCATTGATTACCGCGGTTACCGCGTATGGGAACTGCCTCCTAACGGGCACGGCATTGTGGCGTTAATGGCGCTTAATATTTTAAAAGGTTTTGAACATAGCTGCAAAGACTGTGCCGAAAACCTGCACCACGAAATTGAAGCCATGAAGCTTGCCTACGCCGACGGCAGAAAATACGTTGCCGACCCGCGTTATATGAAAGCGCAGGTTAAAGAACTGCTTAGTGATGAATATACGGCAAAACGCCGCGCACTTATTGGCGAAGAGGCAATTATGCCTAGGCCCGGCAATCCGTTCTGCGGCGGTACGGTATATCTGTGTACGGCAGACGGAGAAGGCAATATGGTTTCGTATATCCAAAGCAATTTTCAGGGCTTTGGCAGCGGCATAGTTGTGCCGGATTACGGCATTGCCTTTAACGACAGGGCCTCCGGCTTTACGCTTGACCCGCAGCACGACGATTACCTTGTACCGCTGAAAAAGCCATATCATACCATTATACCGGGCTTTTTAACAAAAGACGGCAGAGCCGTGGGCCCATTTGGCGTAATGGGCGGTTACATGCAGCCGCAGGGTCACTTGCAGGTTATCCATAACGTAATTGATTTTGGCATGAACCCGCAGGAAGCACTGGACTGCCCGCGCTGGCAGTGGATTGAAGGCAAAAAAGTTATGGTTGAAGCAGGCGTTGGCGAAGAATTAATTAACGCTTTGCGCGCCCGCGGGCACGAACTTATCGTAACCGATGATTTTATTGACTTTGGCCGCGGCCAGATGATTTGGCGCAATGATGACGGCGTGCTTGTTGGCGCAACAGAACCCCGCGCCGACGGCATGGTAGCCGTTTGGTAAAATAATAAAAAACAAAAGCAATACTGCCTTTACTTTATGTAAGGGCGGTATTGCTTTTTTACAAAAATAAACAGTTTTAAATTTTAAACCGCGGTATTAAGCTGCGGTTTTATTTTTTTGCAGCTTCAATAGCTTTGTTGCAGTCGGCAATGAAAGCGTCAACATCAATGCCGTGTGCAGCAGCGCCCTGGCCGATGCTTTCAAAATGGGATGCCATGCAGCCAACGCAGCCGAGGCCGTATTCTGCAAAAACTTCTAAAATTTCAGGATGGTTTTGAACGGCATCAATAATGCCGGTATCTTTGGTAAGCATATTTAATAATCCTCCTTAAAGCATAAATGCTAAATTATTTACTTTTTGCCTTTCGGCTTTTTTATTATACCACAGTTTGGCAAAAATAAAAGTTGCTTTAGGGTAACTTGCTTAAAAATATTTTTGCCAGCCTGTTAATTTACAAAAAAGTGCATTAATATGCATAATAATATTGTTTTTTAACTTAAAGTGGGGTATAATGGTGTAAAGTGGGGAAAAGGGGAGGAGAGTGCCGCTATGTTAATGGGTGAATATCAGCATACTATTGACGTAAAAGGCCGCCTTTTTATGCCCGCAAAGCTCCGTGAAACCCTCGGCGGCAGTTTTATCATCAGCAAAGGGCTGGATGGCTGCCTGTTTGTATATGATAAAGATGAATGGCATAAGCTGGAACTTAAACTTAACGCTTTGCCGATGACGAATAAAAATGCCCGTACTTTCAGCAGGTTTTTCTTCAGCGGCGCGGCCGAAGTAGAATGTGACAAGCAAGGGCGTGTACTGCTTCCGGCAAGCCTGCGTACTTTTGCCGGGCTTGAAAAAAACGCGGTAATAGTTGGCGTAGGCAGCAGGGCTGAAATTTGGGACGCAGCCCGTTGGCAGGAATATAACGCAGTTAATGCCGAAGATGCCGATGCTGTGGCAGCGCAGCTTGCTGATATGGATATAGGTATTTAAAATGGCAGCAAACGAATTTAAGCATAAAAGCATTTTGCTTGATGAAAGCGTTAAATGGCTTATAACAAATAAAGACGGCGTTTATGTGGACTGCACTATGGGAGGCGCCGGTCATTCCTGCGGGTTTGCTTCGCAGCTTAACGAAGACGGAATGCTTATAGGCATTGACCAGGACGAAGACGCCATTGCCGCATCCAAAAAACGCCTGGCTCCGTGCAAATGCCGGATAGCCACCGTAAAAAGCAATTTTAAAGATTTTGATGCTGTGCTTGACAGCCTTAATATAGAGCAGATTGACGGTATCTTTTTTGACCTTGGTGTTTCAAGCTATCAGCTGGATACGCCGGAACGCGGTTTTTCGTATATGCACGACGGGCCGCTTGACATGCGTATGGATAAAAGCGCGAAGCTGAGCGCGGAATATATTGTAAATAATTATTCCGAAAGCGAGCTTGCCGATATAATTCACCGTTACGGTGAGGAGCGCTGGAGCAAACGCATAGCTGCTTTTATTGCGGCAGAGCGCAAAAACAAACATATTTCGACCACTTTTGAACTGGTGGAAATTATAAAAAAAGCTATACCTAAAGGTGCCAGAATGGATGGGCCGCATCCGGCGAAAAGAACTTTTCAGGCACTGAGGATTGAAGTTAACAATGAACTCGGCATACTGCAAAAAACAATGGAAAATGCTGTGGCAAGGCTTAAAACAGGCGGAAGAATTGGCGTAATAACCTTTCATTCGCTGGAAGACAGAATTGTAAAACAAACTTTTGCAGTGCTTGCCAAAGGCTGCATTTGCCCGCCGCAGTTTCCGGTATGTGTGTGCGGAAGAAAACCGCAGCTGAAAAAAGTGGGGAATATTGTGCCGCCTGCGGAAGAAATTGAAGAAAATCCGCGTGCGCGCAGTGCAAGGCTTAGGTTTGCCGAGAAATGCTGATAAATATTGATGGAGGAAAACGCTATGTTAGCCAGAAAGTATGATGAATATGCATGGGAATTGGAAGAACAACAAGAAAATACTGTACGGCAGACAGCGTATGTAAAAAGGCCCAAACAGCGCAATTTAAAACTTATGCGCCGCCGTATTGCTGTGGTGGCAGGAATTTTGCTGGCTACTTATTTTGCATGCGTTGTACGCAGCGAATGCCTTATTTCCAAAAGTAATGAGCTTGTGGCCTTAAAACAGCAGGAAGCGGCTTTGATGCTGGAAAACAGCGAGGAACGCATTGTTGTTGAGCAGCTTAAAGGGCCTGAAAGAATTACCTCTATTGCAGAAAAGCAGCTTGGCATGCAGGTAGCGCGCAACAATATTTATGTTAAAGCAGACAAAGGTAAAATTGCTTATGACGGTTATGCTTATGCAAAGTAAAAAACATAGCCTTCTTAAGCAAGATATGGTATAATAATATAAAATTTTATGGGAGGCAGCCTGAGTGTATTAAGGCTGCCGTTTCACTTTTGGAGGTATCCGGATGGAAAAGAATTTACAGGATTTGCTGAAGCTGCTGCCGGACGCAGAAGTTACCGGCGCGGCAGGCAAAACCATTACTGATATAACTGCCGATTCCCGCGTTGTTGTACCGGGAAGTTTATTTATCTGCCTGAAAGGCGCAACTGTTGACGGGCATAAATTTTTACAGCAGGCGCATGAAAAGGGCGCTGTGGCAGCCATTGTTGAAGATGCTGCTGCATGCCCGGAAGGCATGACGCTGATTAAGGTAAACGATACCAGAAGGGCCATGGAGTTAGTGACCCCTTATTTTTTTGACTATCCCGGCAAAAAAATGCGCATGATTGGCGTTACCGGAACTAACGGCAAAACAACTACCACCAATATTATCAGGCTTATTCTGCGCAGGGCAGGATATAAGGTTGGTATGATTGGCACCATTAATATTATGATTGAATACGAAGAAACAGTTTCGCATAATACAACGCCGGATGTTGTTGATTTGCAGAAAACTCTGTATAAAATGCAGCAGTGCGGGTGCGATTATGTGGTAATGGAAGTTTCGAGTCACGCTTTGGCCTTAAAACGTGTTGCAGGTATTGAATATGATACGGCTGTTTTAACCAATATCACGCAGGACCATCTGGATTTTCATAAAACTTTTGAAAATTACCGTGATGCCAAAAGCCTTTTGTTTGAACATCTGGCAGGCGGCACCAAGGAAGGCAAAACTGCCGTGCTTAACATGGATGACCCCAGCAGTAAAATTATTGCCGCACGCACAAAAGTGCCGGTAATTACTTACGGCGAAAGCAAGGATTACGATATTTATCCCATCAGTTTTGACGTGCAGGCCAAACAAATGGCATTAAAGCTGCATACGCCTGCCTGCGAGATGGATTTGGTGCTTAAAATTACTGGTGAATTTAATGTATATAATGTAATGTCTGCCGTGGGCGCAATGCTTGCCGAAAAGATTGACCCGCAAATTATTATAGACGTGCTTGACGGCTTCGACGGCGTGCCGGGACGTTTTCAGCTGGTAGAAGCAGGGCAGCCCTACACCGTAATTGTGGATTACGCCCATACCCCGGACGGCCTGGAAAACGTGCTGAAAACTGCACGCGGCATTACGCGCGGCAAACTTTGGGTTGTATTTGGCTGCGGCGGTGACCGCGACAACAAAAAACGCCCGATTATGGGACGCATTGCGCTGGAACTTGCAGATAATGTTGTTGTAACTTCCGATAACCCGCGTACCGAAGACCCGGAACTTATTATTGATGAAATTGAAACCGCTCTTAAGGAAATTCCGGCAGGCAAAACCAGCGTGCGTTTAAGCGACAGGCGCGAAGCGATTAACTATGCCCTTGCACATGCCGCCGCTGATGATGTTGTTTTAATTGCCGGCAAAGGGCATGAAAATTATCAGATTATCGGTCATGAAACCATTCATTTTGATGACCGTGAAGTAGTGCAGGAATACTGGCAGAACAAAAGGTGATATGATGTTTGATTTGCAGGAAATACTGGCGGCAACGGGAGGAAGCTGCCGCAGTTTGCAGAATGTTGAATTTACCGGCATTAATACGGACAGCCGTACCATTAAAAGCGGAGAACTGTTTGTGGCGTTAAGCGGCGAAAATTTTGACGGCCATAACTATTGCGCTAAAGCACTGGCACTGGGCGCAGCGGGCGTACTTGTAAGCCATGCTGTTGAAGGTTTGCCGCAGGATGCCGTTGTTATAAAAACAGATGACACTTTAAAAGCATATCAGCTTATTGCCAAAGCCTGGCGTGATAAGCAAAAGAATTTAAAGGTTGTTGCCGTAACCGGTTCCAACGGCAAAACATCAACCAAAGATTTGATTGCAGCCTGCCTTGCCTGCAAGTATAATGTTGTTAAAACGGAGGCCAATTTTAATAACGAAATAGGGCTTCCCAAAACATTGCTGAACATTAAAAACGATACGGAAATTGCCGTTGTGGAAATGGGCATGCGCGGGCTGGGGCAGATAAGCGCCCTGTGCAAACTGGCAAGCCCCGACGCTGCCGTTGTAACAAACGTTGGCGAAACACATATGGAACTTTTGGGCAGTATGGAAAATATTGCCAGAGCCAAAAGCGAAATTGTTGAAAATTTAACGGCGCAGCAGTTTGCGGTGCTTAATAACGACGATGCCTTTGTGCGCCGCATGGCGGATAAAACCGTTGCCAAAGTTATAAGCTACGGCTGTACGGAAGAAGCCGGCGTATATGCGCAGAACATTAAACTTACGGCAGAAGGCAGCGAGTTTGACTGCGTTTGTGCCGCAGCAGGCGAAAAAGAACATATCATGCTGCCGCTTTTGGGCGAACATAATGTTTATAACGCTCTGGCGGCCATTGCCGTGGCAACTGCATTTAATGTTCCGCTGGTGCAGATAAAAAATGCTTTAAAAGATGTTCGCCTTACGGGCAAACGCCAGGAATTTATGCAGTTTGGCAGCGTAACGGTTATTAATGATGCCTATAATGCCAGCCCTGCCTCTATGGCAAGCGCTTTAAAAACACTGCATGCCGTAAAAGATGCCAAAGGCGGCAGAGCGGTTGCCGTGTTGGCCGATATGCTGGAGCTTGGCGCGCTTTCCGTGCAGGCACATAAGGAAGTTGGCGAAATGGCCGCTGCCGAAGGCGTTGACATGCTTATTACCTACGGTACGGAAGCAGTACATACTGGACGCGCAGCGCAGGAAAAAGGCGTAAAAACCTTTATTTGCCATGACCGTGCGGAAGCAGCCAAAATTTTAAGCGGTATTTTACGCAATGATGATATAATTTTACTCAAAGGCTCTCATTCCATGCAGGTTGATGGCTTGATTGACCTTGTTCTGAAAAAATAAAATCCGGAGTGTTGGATAAATGACGATTAATCTTCTTGGTGCTCTGGCTACGGCGTTTATTATCTGTGCCGTAACCGGGCCGAGTTTTATTTCGGTTTTGCATAAACTGAATTTTGGGCAGAGCATCCGCGAATGCGGCCCGAAAGAACACATGAAAAAAAGCGGTACGCCTACCATGGGCGGCATTATGATGCTGCTGGCAATTCTGGTTGCCGTTGCCGTATGGTGCAATTTTACACCTGCGTTGTGCATTGCGCTGCTTTTAACCTTCGGCCATGCGCTGATTGGTTTTATTGACGATTATATTAAAGTTGTAATGAAACGCAACCTTGGCCTTACTGCTGCCCAGAAGTTTTTTATGCAGTTTGTACTGGCAGGGGCGTATGTTTATTATATTGAAACCCATGTGCAGTCTGATTTAAGCATAGCCATACCCGGTACGGAATATATGCTTCCGTTAGGCTGGTTATATTACGTGCTGGTATTTTTGCTGCTTGTGGGCACAACTAACGCCGTAAACCTTACCGACGGGCTTGACGGGCTTGCGGCAAGCGTTACGCTGCCTGTAACGGTTGCTTATGCGTTTATTGCCTATAACACAGGCCATGCCGATTTAAGCGTGTTTTCGCTGGCCATTACCGGTGCGTGCCTCGGCTTTTTGCTGTTTAACCACCATCCGGCCAAAGTGTTTATGGGCGATACCGGTTCGCTGGCAATAGGCGGCGGTGTTGCGGCGCTGGCGCTGCTTACGCATACAGAACTTTTGCTTGTAATTCTCGGCGGCATTTACGTTATGGAAGCAACATCTGTAATAATGCAGGTTACTTATTTCCGCCTTACGGGCGGCAGGCGTATTTTCCGCATGACGCCGATACATCATCATTTTGAACTTGGCGGATGGAAAGAAACCAAAATTGTAAAACGTTTTTTTGCCGCAAGCTGCCTGCTGTGCATTGCGGGTGTTTTGCTGTGGCTTAACGGAAACGGAGGATTTTAATTTTGAGTAAGGCTGTACTTGTTTATGGCATAGGCATCAGCGGCTGCGGCGCTGCGGATATTCTGGCACGCCAGGGAAAGCGTGTGCTGCTTTATAATGATGCCGGGCATGAGGTTGATGCAGATTTAAAAGAACTGCTTGCCAAAAGCGGCGGGCAAATTGTAATAGGCAAAAAAGAAGGCCTGCTGGACGATGTGGAAGAAGTAATCCTTTCACCGGGCATCAGCATGGAAAACCCTCTGGTGCAGGAAGCGCTGAACCGCGGTATTAATGTAACCGGCGAGGCGGAACTTGCTTACCGCAATTATAATGGGCATATTGTGGGCATTACCGGCACTAACGGCAAAACAACAACTACTATTTTAATAGGCGAAATGCTGGCAACGCTGCCGTGCGTAACCAAGGTAGGCGGCAACATCGGCATGGCGCTTACCAAAGAAGTTGAAACCATGCCCGAAAATTCGTGGCTGGCGGCTGAACTTTCCAGCTTTCAGCTGGAAACGGTGCAGAACTTCCGCGCTGAAATTGCCGTTATTTTAAATTTAACGCCTGACCATTTAACGCGCCACCATACAATGGAGGCTTATGGTGCGGCCAAATGCAATATTTTTAAAAACCAGCATCCGGAAGATGTAACACTGCTTAATTTTGATGACCCTGTTGTTAAAAGCTGGGGCGGGCTTGTGCCGGGCAGATTGTGCTGGTTCAGCCGCAGAGAAGTTTTGCCGCAGGGCATTTATATGCAGGACGGCGATTTTGTTATTGCCTGGAACGATACCAGAGAAGTTATCTGCAACATGAAAGATTTGCAGATTTTTGGCGGGCATAACGAAGAAAACGTGCTTGCTGCTATTGGTGCGGCGTTTTTTGCAGGAGTTGAACCCTGTAATATTGCAGAAGTGCTGAAAAACTTTAAAGGTGTTGAACACCGCATTGAATATACGGCGACAATTAACGGCGTACGTTATTATAATGATTCCAAAGCAACCAATACCGATTCTACCATTAAGGCGCTGGAAGCGTTTGACGGGCATTTAATTTTAATTGCCGGCGGGCGCGATAAACTGACCCCGCTTGAAGAAATGATGCAGCTTGTAAAAACGAAGGTTGATACGCTGATTTTGCTTGGCGAAGCGGCAGAGCGTTTTAAGGAAGCGGCTGAAAAAGCAGGCGTCAGCGATATACGCATGGTAACTTCCATGAAGGAAGCTGTGGAGCTGGCGCATAAAACGGCTGTTAAACCGCAGACGGTGCTTTTATCTCCGGCGTGCGCATCCTTTGATATGTTTACAGGCTTCCCGGAGCGTGGGCGCTGCTTTAAACAGATAGTTGCGGAACTTTCGGCTGCGGAGGAAAAATAAAGTGAAGGTTATACTTTCCGGCGGCGGTACAGGCGGGCATATTTACCCGGCGCTTACCATTGCCGACCAAATAAAAAAACTTCGCCCTGATGTGCAGATTATTTTTGTAGGCACGCAGCAGGGGCTTGAAAAAAATATTATTCCGCGCTACGGTTATCCGCTGCGCTATATTGAAATAGCCGGTTTTAAGCGCAGCCTGAGTTTTGACACGCTGCGTTCCTTTGGCAAACTGTTTACAGGGCTGATTGGCGCAAACAGTCTTATCAGCGAAATAAAGCCGGACCTTGTTATTGGTACCGGCGGCTATGTATGCGGGCCGGTGGTCTTTTTGGCGGCTCTGCGCGGCATTCCGACCGCAATTCAGGAGCAGAATGCCATGCCGGGCGTTACCAATAAGATTTTGGCACGCTTTGTAAAAAAAGTGTTTTTGGGTTATCGTGAGGCTGAAAAATATTTTACGGGCAAATCGCGTAAAATATATACCGGCAACCCAATCCGCAGTGAAATTCTTTCTAATAAACGCAGTGAAGCGATAAAATTTTTCGGGCTTGACCCGGAAAAACAAACCATTCTGGTATCAGGCGGCAGCCGCGGCGCACAAAGCATTAACAAGGCCATGCTTTATGTTGAACAGGCGCTGAGCGGCAGGCATGATGTGCAGGTACTGCACGCCACCGGTGAAGCCAATTACGAGGAATATATTAAGGAGCTTAACAAAAAAGGCTCTGTTGAAGATAATATAGTTGTCAAGCCTTATCTGCATGATATGCCAATGGCACTGGCGGCGGCAGATTTGGCGGTGTTCCGCGCGGGGGCGATAGGCCTTGCGGAACTTACGGCAAAGGGCGTGCCTTCGGTTTTAATTCCGTACCCTTATGCAACTGCCAACCATCAGGAGTTTAACGCCCGTGCGGTAGAGGCTGCCGGTGCGGCCAAAGTTATTTTGGATAAAGAACTTACAGGCGAGAAACTGCTTGAAGAAATAGAGCATTTATTAATACGCAGCGAAGATTTGCAGAAAATGAAAAAAGCTGCCAAAAGCCTGGGCAGGCCCGGTGCGGCAAAGGAAATTGCGCAGCAGGCGCTGCAGCTTGTAAAAAATTGAGCAGGGAGGATTTTAAATGCTTTCGGGAATACACAATATTCATTTTATTGGTATTGGCGGCGCCGGAATGAGTGCTTTGGCACATGTGCTTTGCGAACGCGGCTTTCATGTATCCGGTTCTGATAAAAACGCCGGCGGCATCTGCGAGAAGCTGAAAGCGCTGGGAGCCGTTGTTTATCAGGGGCATGCTTCCGGGCAGGTAAATGGTGCGGATGCGGTTGTTATTTCATCTGCCATTCATCCGGATAACTGTGAGCTGGTGGCAGCCAAAGAGCAGGGTATAAAGGTTATGCACAGGTCGGACGTATTGGCAGAGCTGCTTAACCATGCCGATGGCGTGGCTGTTGCAGGTGCGCACGGCAAAACAACAACCAGCGCCATGTTAAGCTGCATAGCGGCGCAGGGCGGCATAGACCCTACCATTGTTATCGGCGGTGAAGTAACAAGCCTCGGCGGCAATGCACGCAGCGGCAAAGGCCGTTATGTAATTGCCGAAGCGGATGAAAGCGACGGTTCGTTTTTGAAGTTTTATCCGCTGTATGCGCTTGTAACCAATATTGAAAACGACCATATGGACCATTACGGCAGCGAAGAAAATATTTATGCTGCCTTTAAGCAGTTTGTGGGCAGCGTAAAACCGGGCGGCGCGGCAGTGCTGTGCATGGATAACCCCAAGCTCCGCCGCCTGGCGCAGGAAACCGGAACCCGTGTTATCAGCTACGGCATTGATGATGAACAGGCCGATTACGTTGCCAAAGACATTGTTTACCATACCGGCGGCACGGATTATAAAGTTTATAAAAACGGCAGCCTGTTTGCGGAAGTTCAGTTGATAGTTCCCGGCAGGCACAATGTGCTTAATTCGTTGGGCGCGCTTGTTTGCGCTGTTGAAATGGGCATAAAAACGGACAGCATTTTAAAAGCACTTAAGGAATTTACCGGTGCGCACCGCCGTTTTGAAACCAAAGGGCGCGTTAACGGCGTATGGGTTGTTGATGATTATGCGCATCATCCCACGGAAATAGGCGTAACCTTAAAAGCTGCGCTGCAAACGAAGCCGCAGCGTTTAATCTGCGTTTTCCAGCCGCACCGCTATACGCGCACCCAGCTTTTGTTCAATGAGTTCTGCGCCTGCTTTAAAGGCTGCGATAAACTTATAGTAACCGATATTTACGCGGCCAGCGAAGACCCCATTGAAGGCGTAAACAGCCAAAAGCTTGCCGAAGGCATTAAGAAAACTTCGGGCGTTGATGTTGAGTATGTGCCGTCAATGGCGGATATAGAAAATTATCTTGCGGCAAATGCCCGCACCGGTGATTTGGTTATGACTATCGGCGCAGGTGATGTATATAAAGTTGGCGAAGCATTAGTAGCAGATTTGCAAAGGAGCAATGAAAATGTTTAACAAAAATCAGGTAGTTGCAGTTGTAATGGGCGGACCTTCCGCAGAACGTGAGGTTTCTTTAAATACCGGCGCAGCCATTGCCAATGCGCTGAGGGAATACGGTTATACCAATGTTGTTGAAATTGACCTTGACCCGCGCAATTTCGGCAAACAGCTCGCCGAAAGCAAAGCAGAAGTTGTTTTTAACGCTGTGCACGGCCTTTACGGTGAAGACGGCCGTTTGCAGACTTTGCTGGAAATACGCGAGATGCCTTATACCGGCAGCGGCATGATTGCCAGCGTATCCTGCATGGACAAGGTTATTACCAAACGTATGTTGCGCGACGCAGGTATTTCCACCCCGGCCTGCCTGATTGTTAATAAAAAGGAAAGCGGCATAAAAGAAAAAATTATGCAGCGTTTCAGCCTGCCGGTAGTTATTAAACCTGCAAGCCAGGGTTCCAGTATCGGCGTGGAAATTGTTAAAGAAGAAAAACAGCTTGATGAAGCGCTTGCAAACGCTTTTAAATACTCCCGCGATATTCTGGTGGAAGAATTTATCGGCGGCAAGGAACTTACCGTTTCCATGATGCAGAAAGACGGTGAAGTGGTTGCCCTGCCGGTTATTCACATTGCCCCGCATTCCGGTATGTATGATTATCATTCCAAATATACAAAAGGCGCAACGGAATATATTTGCCCGGCAGATTTGGATGAAGAAACAACCAAAAAAGTGCAGGAAATAAGCAAACAGGCTTATGAAGTTTTAGGCTGCAGCGGCGTTGCCCGTGCCGATGTTATGCTTGATGAAGCAGGCAACGGCTATGTGCTTGAAATTAATACCGTGCCCGGTATGACTGCAACAAGCCTTGTTCCTAAAGCTGCAGCTGCGGCAGGAATTTCTTTCCCTGAATTGTGCAATATTATTTTACAGTCCGCATCAGTTAATAATAAATAATTTACGCAGTAACAAAGAATATTTTTAAGAGGTGTTAAAGGTGCAATCGACACGCGAACGTTTAAAAGCAAACCGTAAAAAGCGGCGGTTACGCCTTTTGCGCCTGTTTTTTATTGCAGCAGTTATTATAGGCGCGCTTGCCGGGGCATGGAGATGGGCTACTTCACCGGGAACAGCTTTTGGCAGCATTGTTATTGAAGGTACATCGCAGCTTACGCAGAGCGAGCTTTTAAGTATGTGCGGCACGCAGGAACCGGTTAATTTATTTGTTGTTTCGCCTTCGGCAATAGAAAAAGCCATTGCCAATGACGTGCGCTTTGAAAAGGCAGAAACCGAATATTTCTGGCCGGGTGTTCTGGTGGTGCGCGTAAAAGAACGTATACCGGCGCTGTATATTGCCTGCTCGTATAAAGGTTATGCGCAGGTTGATTACAACGGTGTTGTGATGAGCGTCAGCGACGGTATTAAAGAAGCCGACGCCCCTGTGCTTTCCGGCGTTGTAACCGGCAATATATTTTTTGGCGACACGATTAAAGAAAAAAACGTGCTTGAAATTTTAGGTTTTTTAAGCAAGCTTGATAAGGAAGTAACCGATTCTATCTCCGAAATTGCTGTTGACAGCGGCAATAATGTTAAGTTTAACCTGCGCTACGGTTATCCGATTCTTTTGGGTAATGCAGATAACATTTCTGATAAGCTGGATATTTTTATTACGGTTTTCAATGATATAAAAACAAAAAATATTAGAGCTGAATATATTGACTTAACCTTCGCAAAGCCTTATATTAAGTTAAGGCAGAAAGCCTGATATTTTTGAAAGGATTTTGAAAATTTATGTTAGCAAATAAACATGCCAAAATAATGCTTGTACTGGTTTTTGCCGTTTTGGGCTTTATGCTGGCAACTCAGATAAAAACTACCGAACGGCAGAAAACCATTAATGTCCAGCGTGCAGAAGAATTAACAGAGCGCCTGCGTGTTGTGGAACAGCAGCGCGACGATTTGGCCAGGGAAATTGAAAAATTACAGGCCAATAACAGCAGCGACAAGGTTTTGGAAAACGAACTGGAACGTTTGAAGGAATTTGCCGGTGAAGTTCCGCTGGAAGGCAAGGGTATTCAGTTAATTCTTGATGACAGCAAAGTAACAGCGCAGGTTGGCGAAAATCCCAATTTGTATATTATTCATGACGATGACCTGCTGCGCGTAATTAACGAACTGCGCGCTGCCGGTGCAGAAGCAATTTCCATTAACGGCGAAAGGCTTGTTTCAACCAGTGAAATACGCTGCGCAGGGCCTACGCTTTCGGTAAATAACAACCGCAGCGCACCGCCTTATGTAATACTTGCCATTGGCAATCCTTCAAATCTTGCCAGTGCCCTTAAATTAAGGGGCGGCGTGCTTGATACCTTTAAGTTCTGGGGTATTCAGGCAGAGCTTACCATGCCGGAGGTTGTAAAAATACCTGCTTTTAAAGGCCGCCGCACTTTTGAATATGCTCAGGCAGCCGAAGAACATCAGGAAACGGCAAAGGAGGGTAAATAATATGCTCTATGCACTCGCCGGTATTGTAATCGGCTTTGCAGCCGGATGGTATTTTCCCCTGTATCTGCCGTTTGAATATGCCCGTTTGCTTTCCGTATCGCTGATGGCAGCTCTTGATACTGTTTTTGGCGGTATGCGCTCCAGCATGGAAGGCAAATATGATAATACCGTATTTATTACAGGCTTTTTTACCAATGCTGTTTTGGCAGCGTTTTTGTGCTATTCTGGTATTTTGCTGGGCATAGATTTGTACCTTGTCGCTATTTTGATTTTTGGGATGCGCATTTTTAACAATCTTGCTGCCATCCGCCATCTGTTTCTTAAAAAATAAAATAATTTTTTAATGCAGCAGGAAAAATACCGTTATATGTTGAATATTATTTTGATATCTATGTGATGGAATTTACCCAACTTATTAAGGGGGAATATAAATAATGTTTGAAGAGTTTGAAGAAAAAGGCATGGACAATCTTGCCAATATCAAGGTAATCGGTGTTGGCGGCGGCGGCAACAATGCCGTTAACAGAATGATTTCCGCAGGCGTGAAGGGTGTGGAATTTATTGCGGTAAACTGCGATGCGCAGGCACTTTTGCTTTCCAAAGCACCTACACGCATCCAGATTGGCGAAAAACTTACCAAAGGTCTTGGCGCTGGTGCTAACCCGGAAATCGGCGAAAAAGCAGCCGAAGAAAGCCGCGACCAGATTCTGGACGCGCTGAAGGGCGCAGATATGGTATTTGTTACCGCAGGCATGGGCGGCGGCACAGGTACCGGTGCAGCACCTATTGTTGCCGAATGTGCGCGCGAAGTGGGTGCACTTACCGTAGGCGTTGTTACCAAACCGTTTTCTTTTGAAGGAAAACGCCGTATGAATCAGGCTGAAAGCGGCATTATAAATATTAAAGAAAAAGTTGATACTTTAATTACCATTCCTAATGACCGTTTGCTGCAGGTTATCGACAGAAGAACTTCCATGCTGGAAGCTTTCCGCATTGCCGATGATGTCCTGCGTCAGGGCGTTCAGGGCATTTCCGACTTGATTGCGGTTCCGGGACTTGTTAACCTGGACTTTGCCGATATTAAAACGGTTATGTCTAACGCAGGCTCTGCATTGATGGGCATTGGCATGGCAAAAGGCGACGATGGGGCACGCGCTGCTGCCGAAGCTGCCATTAAGAGCCCGCTTCTGGAAGCATCTATCGAAGGTGCGCGCGGCGTGCTGTTTAACATTACCGGCGGCGCAGAACTGTCGCTGTTTGATGTTACAGAAGCATCCAATATTATTACAGAAGCCGTTGACCCCGAAGCAAATATTATCTTCGGCGCGGTTATCGATGAAACTCTCAAAGACGAAATCCGTGTTACCGTTATTGCTACCGGCTTTAACAAGGAAATGCCAACGCATGGCGGCAAGCCTTCTATTGTACGTCCGGGCGGCGGTTATCAGCAGCAGCACGATAACGACAGCAATAATAATAAACCGCATATGGGCGGCAGCGGAATTATTCACAAACATTCTTCCGATACGGAGATTCCGCCCTGGATTCGCGGCTGATTTTAACTTGATACTGCATTTAAAGCCTCTGCTTATGTTAGCAGAGGCTTTCTATATTTTGGGGTAAAAATTGCTTGTGATTTTAAATATACACAATATCTTGTTTCTTTTAAGTTGGCGTTATGTTATAATATAAGTGCTTATCCAACAAATACAAGGAAGTGAATGTATGAGATGCCCATTTTGTAATTATAATGACAGCAGAGTTGTAGATTCCCGTTCGGTTGATGACGGCGCTTCTATCCGCCGCAGGCGTGAATGCCCCGATTGCGGCCGCAGGTTTACTACTTACGAAAAATACGAAGAAACACCTTTGGTTGTAAATAAAAAAGACGGGCGCCGCGAGCTGTTTGAATCGAAAAAACTTTTGAACGGCTTGATTAAGGCTTTTGAAAAACGCCCGATTTCTTACGAAAAAATTAAGGAAATGGCAGACCATATTGAGCGCGAACTGCGTATGCGCGGTGAATCGGAGGTGCGCAGCGAAGTTATTGGCGAGCTTGTTATGAACCATCTGGAAAAAACAGACCAGATTGCTTATGTGCGTTTTGCTTCTGTTTACAGGCAGTTTGCCGATGTGAACAATTTTATGCAGGAATTGCAGCGTATTATTAATAACAACGAAAATAAGGAACGGAGTGACGCCGAGCATGAAAATTCGTAAACGTGATGGGCGTATTGTAGCGTTTGATGACAGCAAAATAACGGATGCTATTTTTGCAGCAGCACAGGCTGTGGGCGGTGCAGACCGCGAAATGGCGGTGGAAATTACACTGTGCGTGTTAAAATGCCTGAAAGCAGAAAACAAGGAAATTGTTGATGTTGAGCATGTTCAGGACATTGTTGAAAAGGTTTTAATTAAAAAAGGCCATGCCAAAACGGCAAAATCTTATATTTTGTACCGTGCCAAACGTACTGATATCCGTAATGCGCGCAGCGAACTGATGGATACCGTGGCAGAAATTTTAAAGGAAACCGACCGCGATAACGCCAATATTTCCAATTCGCCATCGGCAAAAATGCTGCAAATTGCATCGGCTGCCAGCCGTGAATATTATTTGAACCGTGTTATTCCGGAAGAAATGGCGGCGGCGCATAAACGCGGCGATATTCATATTCATGACCTTGATTTTTACGGCAAAACCTTAAATTGCCTGAATATTCCGCTTGGCAGGCTGCTGCACGAAGGCTTTAATAACGGGCATGGCTATATCCGCCCGCCGAAACGCCCGGGTTCTGCGGCTGCGCTGGCTGCTATTGTGCTGCAAAGCAACCAGAACGATATGTTTGGCGGACAGTCTTTCGGCTTTTTTGATACCGATATGGCCGATTTTGTAGAAGGTGCGGAAGAAAACGAAGTTTTTCAGGCAATGGAAGCTCTGGTTTATAATTTAAACAGCATGCATTCGCGCGCCGGTGCGCAGGTGCCGTTCAGCAGCCTTAACCTTGGGCTTGATACCAGCGAAAACGGGCGTAAGGTTACGCGCAATTTGTTAAAGGCTTACGGCAATGGCCTCGGACGCGGCGAAAATCCGATTTTCCCGAACGTTATTTTCCGCGTTAAACGCGGCGTTAATTTAGACCCCGGCGACCCGAACTATGATTTGTTCCAGCAGGCAATAAGTGTGGCTGCAAAGCGCCTGAACCCGACTTTCAGCTTTATGGATACCACTTACAACCGCGATTACGGCGGACAGGTGGCTTATATGGGCTGCCGCACGCGCGTTATTGCCAACCGTCACGGCGAGGAGATTACCACCGGGCGCGGCAACCTTTCGTTTACAACAATTAATCTTCCGCGCCTTGCCATTAAGGCAGAACGCAATATAGACAAGTTCTATCAGATGCTTGACGATATGATGAACCTTGTTGCGGAGCAGCTTTATCACCGTTACCGCGTGCAGTGCAACCTGCGTGTGCGCGACCTGCCGTTTTTGATGGGGCAGGGGCTTTACATGGGCAGCGATAAACTTAAAAAGGATGACCGCATTGAGCCTGCAATTAAAAACGGTACGCTTGCCATTGGTTTTATCGGCCTTGCCGAAACGCTTACTTCGCTGATTGGCAAACATCAGGGCGAGAGCGAAGAAGCGCAGAAGCTGGGGCAGGAAATTATCGGTTATATGCGTAAGCGCGTAGATGAATACTGCGATAAATATGATTTGAATTTCAGCCTTATTGCAACGCCGGCAGAAGGGCTTTCCGGGCGCTTTATCCGTATCGACCGCAAAGAGTACGGCATTATTCCCGGCGTGACCGATAAAGCATACTATACAAATTCCTTCCATGTGCCGGTTGGTTATCCAATCAGCGCGTTTGATAAAATGCGCGTTGAAGGGCCGTACCATAAATTTACCAACGGCGGGCATATCAGCTATGTAGAGTTTGAATCTTCGCCTGTGCATAATTTGCAGGCCGTTGAAGATGTTCTGCGCCATATGCTGGCATGCGACTGCGGCTATGTAGGCATTAACTTCCCGATTGATTACTGCGAGGACTGCGGTTATACCGGCATTATTGACACCGATTACTGCCCGGTATGCGAAAAGAAGCTTACGCAGATTCGCCAGCGTGCTAATTGCTGCACGGAATAAGGAGGCAGGCTATGCTGAGGGTTGCAGGTATTTTAAATGAATCTATCGTAGACGGGCCCGGCATACGTGCGGTAGTGTTTTTTCAGGGCTGCCCGCGCCACTGCGAAGGCTGCCATAACCCATCTACGCTGCCGTTTGAAGGCGGCACGGAATATACGCCGGAGGATTTGGCGCAGGACGTTATAAAGCGCCTGACGCCTTTGCATCGCGGCATAACATTAAGCGGCGGCGACCCGCTTGCCCAGGCAGATGGCGTGCTGGAATTTTTGCAGGCAATAAAAAAAATTAAACCGGGGCTGAACGTATGGTGCTATACCGGTTACGTGTATAACGAAGTAAAAAATCTTCCGGTGCTTAAGGAAATTAACGTACTGGTAGACGGGCCGTTTATTATCGCGCAGCGCGATTTGGATTTTCCGTATCGCGGTTCGCGCAACCAGCGTTTAATAGATGTTCCGGCATCTTTGGAAAAAGGTGAAGCAGTGGATTTTGAGTTATAGTGAATATAATAATTGACTTATAAATATAAGACTTCCTGATTTAATGGAGGTCTTATATTTATAGTGACAGTATTATATATTTTTTATAGCTTACAAATTGGTTCTTATAGAATTTGATAGAATTTACAATATTATAGTAAAGTAGTATAATTATAACACGTTATCAAAATTTATAGTATTTTAGTATTATATTTATATATGTTAATTATTTACAAAATTTTATTGAATGGTAAAGAAAATGGCTAATTTAACTAAAGCAGATATTAGAAATGTAATTGAAACTATTAAAGAACTTTATTTAGAAGATATGATTCCATGGATTTGTGGATATAGCGGCGGAAAAGATTCGACGGCTGTAGTGCAGCTTGTATGGGAAGCTTTATCTGAATTGCCAAAAGAAAAGTTAAAGAAAACAGTACATGTTATTAGTACAGACACATTGGTAGAGTCACCAGTAGTTGCAATTTGGGCTTCTCAGTCTTTAAAAAAGATGAAAAATAAAGCTGAAGAACAAAATCTTCCAATTATTCCGCATAGATTAACACCAGCTGTTTCAAATACTTTTTGGGTTAACTTAATAGGAAGAGGGTATCCATATCCCAGACGTGATTTTCGTTGGTGTACTGATAGACTTAAGATAGATGTTTCAAATAGATTTATAAAAAGGATTCTTGATGCAGAAAGCGAAGCTATTATGGTATTAGGTTCTCGAAAGGCGGAAAGTGCAGCAAGAAAAGCAAATTTAGAAGAGTATGAGAAGAAACGTTACAGAGCTCATTTGAGTCCAAACGGTTCTTTCCCAAATTCTTATGTTTTTACACCTATAGAAAACTGGTCTAATGACAATGTTTGGCAATATCTTTTGCAGTTTTCTAATCCGTGGGATCATTCAAATAAAGATTTAATGTCTATGTATAGTGGTGCTTCAGCAGATGGAGAATGTCCGTTGGTTCTCGATAATTCTACTCCAAGCTGTGGCAACAGTCGTTTTGGATGTTGGGTTTGTACATTAGTTTCAGAAGATAAGTCAATGGCAGCGATGATTCAAAATGATGAAGAAAAATCTTGGATGCTGCCGATGCTCGAATTTAGAAACGAGATAGCAGGAGATTGGAAAACCGATCGTGAACGTCGTGATTTTAGACGTAAAGACGGGCGTTTAACATGGCATAATGGACGCTTGGTTCATGGACCTTATACTAAAGCGACAAGAGAATATTTTTTGCGAAGACTTTTAGAAGTTGAAAAACTTGTACATGAAATCGGGCCACAGGAAATTAAAGAAGTACCGTTAATTACAATGGAAGAACTTAGCGTTATCAGACAAATATGGTTAGATGAAAAACATGAATTTGATGATTCTCTTCCTAAAATTTATGAAGAAGTAACGGGAAAAATATATAATGATAATATTATAAGTAAAAATAAATATTTCGGTGCATTTGAGTTAAAAGTATTAAACAACATTTGTAAAGAGTTGTATCCTGAAGAACAGCTCCTTGCAGAAATGCAGTGTGCATTGCTTGATATTGAAGCTAAAGCAGCTGCTATTTCAAATAAAAAGAATGTTATTGTAAATTTTGAAAAAGAAATAAAAAAAGCATTTTATCGTGATGAAGCAGATGCAAAGCAACTTGCCGAAGAACGTAATGCTAGAAATGAAGATTATAATGACGGATTATATAGTTTTATGGAATGAGGTTAATAAGTTATGCATTTTACCAAAGTAGAACTTCATAACTTCGGTATATATAAAGGTACTCATGTAATGTGCCTTAGAAACAAAAGTGGCAATAGAAATATTACGCTTGTTGGTGGCTTGAATGGTCGTGGAAAGACAACTTTTCATGATGCAGTCTTATTGGCTTTATACGGCCGACAGGCTTTAAAGTATATTCAGGAAAAAGCACGTTCATATGAAAAATTGCTGGTGGATCATATAAATAAGCATACTCTTGACGATATAACATTTATTGCTGTTAGTATTTGTCTTGATGATGGTACTAATTTACGCATAAAGCGTTCATGGCAGTTAAAAAATGGTAAGCTTGAGCAGAATGTAATTGTTGAAAAGAATGGCAGTGAAGATAAATATTTAGGAGAGAGTTGGAGCTATTATATAGAAGAAATTCTTCCATTTGGTATTGCTAAGTTTTTCTTTTTTAATAATGAAAAAATAACACAACTTGCTGATGATATTACTTTTGAACAAGTTAAAACATCTATTAAATCGGCAATAGGCATTTCTACGATAGAAAAAGCAATAGAGCATGTTGACGAAGTTATTAAAAGGAAAAATAATGCTTTACTTGCGTTTGAAAAAAGTGAATTAAATACAGATTTTAAAGAAGTAAATAGTAAGATTAAAGATATTGAAAAACAAATTACAGAGGCGATGAATGCTTATTATAATGCCGAAAGAATACGTGATGAATATATTGCTAAAATTGAAATAAAAGAAAAAGAATTTTGGTCGACCGGTGGAGTGTTGAGCATTAATCGTGATAAAATTCAGCAGGAAAAGAAACGTATTTCAGCTGAAGTGGAAGCACTTCAGGCAGAGATAAAACAAATATCAGGCAACCCATCTACGCCTCTTTTTATGTGTAAAAATTTAGTACGTCAATCGTATGAAAATGAGCTTATTTATCAGCAGGAAGAAGCAAAATATTATTCTAATAAAATAATTTTTGAATTACATCAGCAAATTGTGGATAAACTTTCTATATGCGGGCTTGATAAAATGTCTTTTGAAAAAGTAAAATCTGTAGTTGATGAAGTTTTGGTAAATAAATATTCAAAAGCTTTTATCGCACAAAACAGGAAAAGCATATCTGCGGCAAGTAAGTTACTTTATGAACATTTAATTACTGAAGTATTTCAAAATATTATTCATCAAATTACGGTATTAATAAGTAAAATTGATGAACAGGAAAACGAAATATTAAATCTGGATATACATCTTGAAAAAGCTAATGAAAAAACGTTAGCAATGCAGCTTTTTGAAGCTTTAAAATTTTTAGAAGCTAAGCGGGCGGAAGCTGATTTTGAATATGAAAAATATAAAAAGTCGTTGGAAAATTTAAATTATCAATATGAGACATTAAAATCACAAAGAAAAAATTTATATAAATCTATTGTAGAAAAACAGAATGCTAATGATGATAATGCACGTATTCTCAAGTATGCTGTTATGTCTATGGATGTTTTAAATGAATTTAAAATTAGACTACAACGAGAAAAACTTAATAAACTTTCTAATACAATAACAAAATGTTTTAAAGAACTGGTTGAAAAAGATTCTTTAGTAAGCAATATTAAAATAGAATCTGATACTCTTGATGTTATTATTTTAGATATTGATGGAAATGAATTACTTAAAACACAGCTTTCAGCTGGTGAGCAGCAAATGTTTGCAGTTGCAGTTGTGTGGGCATTGGCAATTACTTCCGGATATAAGGCGCCGATTGTAGTTGATACGCCGATGGCAAGACTTGATTCTGCTCATCGAACAAATTTTGTCACAAAATATTTACCGGAAGCAAGTTCACAAGTAGTAGTTTTGTCTACTGATGAAGAAATTTATGGACAATATCTGGACGAAATTCGTGATAAAATTATTGATTGTTATACTCTTGTTTATGATGAAAAAGAACAATGTACGTCTGTAGTTCGTGGCTATTTTGAGGAGGAATAGTAGGCATGATTGTAAAACAGTTTAGATTATCTAAGCCAGAGAAAGACAGACTTATCAGAATAAAAGCTCGGACAGGAATTCAAAATTGGAATATTCTTTGTAGATGGGCATTATGTTGGTCATTGTCGGAACCTTCTGTTCCTGGAGGTGTTGATCCGCTATCTGATAGTAATGTAGAAATGGATTGGCAAACTTTTGCAGGTGAATATTCAGAAATATATGAAGCTATTATTCGTCAGCGGTGTATTAATGATGGACTTGGAGATGATGAAAAAACTTTGGCTAAATATTTTAGACTGCATTTAAATAGAGGAATAAATCACTATAGTACACGAGATATGTTAAAAGATTGCTCTGATTTACTTAAGTCAGCATTACCGAAGGAGAATAAATGATGGCTGTATATTTAGATTTTAATGCTACATCTCCTATAGATGAGCGTGTTTTAAAAAAGATGATAGAAGTATATCGCTCAAATTATGGTAATGCTGATAGCCGTACACATATTTTTGGAATGAAGGCTAAAGAAATAGTTAATGATGCCAGAAAAACAATTGCCAAAATTTTAAATGTTGATAATACTGATGTATTTTTTACAAGTGGTTCAACAGAAAGTAATAATATGGCTATTATAGGATTATTAGAATTTGCTCAAAAAAGTGGGAGAAATCATTTTATTACAACAGCAATAGAACATAAATCTGTTTTAGAACCCATGAAATTTTTGGAAAAACATGGTTGTCAGGTTGATTATGTTTATCCGGATGAGTCAGGGCGTATAAAAAAAGAGCAGATTTTAAGTTTAATTACAAATAAGACTTTACTTGTTTCAATAATGCATGTAAATAGTGAAACTGGAATAATTCAGCCAATTGAAGATATTGGCAGAGAACTTGCAAATACAGAGATTTATTTTCATATTGATGCTACCCAGGGGTTTGGGAAACTTAACGATGTTTTAAGACAAACTAAATATAATATGATGAGTATTACAGCTCATAAAATTGGAGGGCCACAAGGAATTGGCGGTCTTATAATGAGACGTGATAATAATTACAAAAGACCGCCTTTGATACCACTTATGTATGGCGGAGAGCAGGAACGAGGTTATAGACCTGGAACTACACCTGTTGCGTTAGTCGCTGGATTTGCGTTGGCAGCAAAAATTTGCGATCAGGAAGAACAACAAAATATGGATAAATGTAGGTTAATAAAAGAGTCTTTTTTTGAATCAATAAAAAATTTAGATTATAATATTAACGGAGAACAAAAATATTGTTTACCTTCAACGATTAATATTAGTTTTGAGAATATTGATGCAGAGAGTCTTTTAATAGCTTTAAAAGAAAATTATGCTTTTTCAAACGGTTCTGCTTGCAATGCAGGAAGTCATTCTTTAAGTTATGTATTAAAGGCAATGGGATTTTCTGATAAGCGTATTAATGAAGCTGTACGAATTTCTTGGAATCATAGTACACATGTTGATTTTAAGAATTTGGCTGAGTATATAAAATCCATGGTATAATTTTTGTGGCATATAATAATAGGAGGGATAACAATGCTGCTTGAATTATTGCAAAAAGGTTACGGCAAGGCAATGAACCTTAACTGTGCCGAAAAAATTCTTTATGGAGCAAACTGGGCTTATAATATGCAGCTGCCGCTGCAGGCGCTTAAAATTGCGGCAGGCTTTGGCGGCGGTATGGGTGCAGGTGCTGCCTGCGGTGTGGTTACCGGTGCATGCATGGTGCTTAGCACACTGTATGTAAAACGCAACGGCAAAGAAGAAGGCTGTAAGGTAATAGAACTTTGCAAAGAATTTGTTGATACTTTTAAAGCAGAAACAGGCAGTTATGATTGCTGCGAAGTTAAACCAAAGTATTTTGAGCCTGAAATTCAGTGTGATAAAGTAGTTTTTAAAGGTGCAGAAATTTTGGATAAAATTGTGGCAAGAGAAGGCTTGAGAAAATAGGAATAGGGTAAAGACGAAAAAACTGCATTGTTATACTATAGTTAGTAGAACAATGCAGTTTTTATTATATGGCTTTAGCTGGTAAAGTTATATAAACAAAAACGCTTCTGAACTAAATTCAGAAGCGTAAATTTCATTTTGGTGCCGAAGGCCGGACTCGAACCGGCACGTGGGGTAACCACGCTTGATTTTGAGTCAAGTGCGTCTGCCAATTCCGCCACTTCGGCACGTTTTTAATGTCCGTGGTGTCACGGAACAATAGTAATAATACCATGGCAGGTAGTTTTTGTCAATAGTTTTTAATTTTAAGTAAAATAATATTTAAAGTGCCGGTTTTGTAAACTATTTTTAATATTTTATTGTTTTATATTTTTTGTTGGTTTTGATATAATATAAGCATAACCATATAAAAGAAGGATTGTATAATGAGAGTTAAATTTGATGAACCTTTAAAAATCAGCGGCCCGTATGGCGATATGGACGCTAAGTTTCAGCCGTGCCAGGATGACGAGGCACCGAACAACCTTTTAATAATGGCGCACGGTTTCCGCGGCAGTATGGAAGGCGGCGGTAGGGCGGCGTACCTTTCGCAGATGGCGTCGTTGTTTGTTAACGTTCTGCGTTTTAATTTTACCGGCAGCCAGATTCTTTCGCATCAGATTGAAGAACTGAATGCTGTGCTTGATTTTGCAATGAAAGAATATAAAAATCCGCGTATTTTTTTACTGGGGCGCAGCATGGGCGGAGCAGCTTCGTTGGTTACTGCTTCGCGCCGCAGCGAAATTGCAGGGCTTGCTTTATGGGCAACGCCGAACGATTTGCACGCTACTTTTAAAAATGCGCTGGGCAGCGAGAATTACAACCGTTTAAAAAACGGAGAAACGCTTAATTTGGAGGATGAACGCGGCAGCATTACGCTGACGCCGGATTTTGTAAGTGACCTTGATAATTACGATTTGCAGGTAATGCTTAAAGCGTGGCAGAAACGCCCGCTGCTTGTAATTCACGGCAGTGAGGATGAAACCGTTAATGTAGAGCAGGCGCAGCGCAGCTTTGCTCTTGCCGGGCGGCCGAAGAAGCTGGTTATTGTAAACGGCGCCGACCACAGTTTTACCAATCACAGCAATAAAGCAGCGGAAGAAGTTATCGGCTGGCTGCGTTCGCGCCTGTAATTTTTGACGCGCGAGTCTTTTAAGAGGTATAATATACTTATAACTATTTTTAAATTTTGGGAGGAATGGTTTTGAAAAAACTGTTACTGTTAATAATGCTTATGTGCAGCGTGGCTATAAGTGCCTGCGGCAGCGAACCGCAGAAAGAAGCAATGCCTCCGGCAACGGCGGTGTTTGAAACCAATATGGGCAATTTTGAAGTGGCTCTGGCAACCGATTTGGCGCCGAATACCTGCAAAAATTTTATTGACCTTGCCAACAAAGGCTTTTACAACGGCGTGATTTTTCATCGCGTTATCGATAATTTCATGATTCAGGGCGGCGACCCTACGGGAACCGGTATGGGTGGTCCCGGCTATACCATTAAAGATGAGTTCAGCAGCAAGCTGCTTCATGACGGACCGGGCGTACTTTCCATGGCTAATGCAGGCCCTGATACAGGCGGCAGCCAGTTTTTCATCACGCTGCGCGACTGCCCGTGGCTTGACGGCAAACATGCCGTGTTTGGCAAAGTAACAAAAGGCATGGAAGTTGTTTACCGCATTGGCAAAGTGGCAACCGATGCTAACGACAAACCTTTAAAAGATGTTGTAATTAACAAAATAACCATTAAGCAGTAATGAAAGGAGCGCGGACTTGACTTTAATGCAAAGCGAAGGCTTGATTGAAGTACAGGACCAGCAGGAGATGCTGGCCATTCTGGGGCGTAATGACGAACTTTTGCGCGTTATTCAGGAGTGCTATGACGCTAAAATCGTAGCGCGCGGCAATGTAATAAGTTTCAGCGGCAGCGAAGAAGAAGTAAAGCAGCTGGAGAACCTTTTTAAGGAGCTGCTGTTTTTGGAGCGTCAGGGTGCTGCCATTACCACGCACGATGTGCGTTACAGCATACGCATGATTGCCGAAGCGCAGCTTGATGCACTGCACCGCATGTATGCCGATACGATTATCGTAACTAGGCGCGGCAGGCAGGTTAAGGCAAAAACGCTGGGGCAGTGGAATTATATTGACGCTATCCGCCGCAATGCGATTACCATTGGCATAGGGCCTGCCGGTACAGGCAAAACTTACCTGGCCGTGGCGCTTGCTGTTAAGGCACTGAAAAACAAAGAAGTTGAGCGCATTATTTTAACGCGCCCTGCCGTTGAAGCCGGTGAAAAATTAGGCTTTTTGCCCGGCGACATGCAGGATAAAGTTGACCCTTACCTGCGCCCTTTGTATGATGCGCTTTATGATATGCTTGGCAATGAAACCTTTCAGAAATATATTACCCGCGGCACGATTGAGGTTGCGCCGCTGGCGTATATGCGCGGACGCACGCTGAACGAAGCGTTTATCATTCTGGACGAGGCGCAGAATACCACGCCGGAGCAGATGAAGATGTTTTTAACCCGTTTCGGCTTCGGCTCTAAAATGGTTATAACGGGCGACGTTACCCAAATAGACCTGCCGGGCGGCAAAAAGAGCGGTTTAAAGCAGGCTGCCTATATTTTGCGCAATACTCCCGGTATTGGCGTGGTAAATTTTGGCGAAACGGATGTTGTGCGCCACGAAATTGTCGGTGCCGTTATCCGCGCTTACGAAGAATACGAAAAAGAAAAGCATAAACGGGAGAAAAAACATGCTGATAACATTAGAAAATGACCAGGACAAAATAGTAATAGATGATGCTTTAAAAAGCAGGCTTGTTGCCGGGCTGAACGCTGCTGCACGCCTGCACGGGCTTACAGAGCAGACGGAAGTTGACATTACCATTGTTGACGACGAAGAAATACACCGCCTGAACCGTGAATACAGGGATGTTGACCGCCCGACCGATGTTTTAAGCTTTGCTCTTGACGAAGGCGGCGAAGATGAACCGGAACTGTTAGACGCGCCGGAAGAACACCTTTTGGGCGACATTATAATTTCTGCCGAAACTGCGCAGCGTCAGGGTGAAGAATTTGGGCACGGGCTGACGCGCGAAGTGGTTTACCTTGCCGTACACGGGCTTTTGCACCTGCTCGGTTATGACCACATGACGGAAGAAGACAAGGTAATTATGCGTGCCAAAGAAGAAGAAGCCCTGCGTGAGATTGAACTGAGCGAGGAATTTTTAGAAGGCGGCAGATAATGGACGCAAAAGAACTGATGAAAATAGCGCGCAAAGCGCGCCAAAATGCCTATGCACCGTATTCGCACTTTGCCGTAGGCGCGGCGCTGCTGGCTGAAAGCGGCAGGGTTTATACAGGCTGCAATATAGAAAACGCCAGTTACGGCTTAACCTGCTGCGCGGAACGCAACGCCATATTTGCGGCAGTTGGTGCCGGTGAGCGCAGGTTTAAAATGCTGGCAGTAGCGGCGGACAGCCCCGAACCGGTAGCACCCTGCGGAGCATGCCGCCAGGTAATTGCCGAGTTTGGCATACCGCTTGTTGTTATGGGCAATTTAAAGGAAGCAATCAAAACCATGTCGGCAGAAGAATTGCTGCCTTACGGTTTTGGGCAGGAAAGCATGAATAACAAAGGAGAGAAATAAAATAGAAAAGAACAAACATTACACAGGCTTTGCCGCTATGGTTGGAAGGCCTAACGTTGGCAAAAGCACATTAACAAACGCGCTTATCGGCGAAAAAATTGCCATTATGAGCGACCGTCCGCAAACAACGCGCAACAAAATTATGTGCATTTTAAATACTGATAACGCGCAGATTATGTTTCTTGACACGCCGGGCATTCATAAACCGCACCACAAACTTGGGCAGTACATGGTGCGCGCGGCAGAAAGCACGTTAAAAGAAGTAGACGTAATTCTTTTTGTTGTTGACGTGAGCGAAAAGCGCGGCGCAGGCGAAGATTACATTATCGAACAGCTTAAAAAAGTTAAAACTCCGGTAATACTTGTTGCCAATAAGGTTGACAAGCTGGAGGATAAATCAAAACTTTTCGGCATTATTGCCAATTACGTAAATGATTACAATTTTGCCGCCGTAGTGCCGGTATCTGCCTTGCAGGATACTGATTTTAAAGCGCTGGTGGATGAAATTACCAAACATCTGCCGGAAGGGCCTGCATATTATGATGAGGACATGATAACTGACCAGCCGGAACGCGTAATTGCAGCCGAAATGATACGCGAAAAAGTTTTGACAAATACGCGCGACGAAATTCCTCATTCCGTTGCTGTTGAGGTTGAAGAATTTAAAGTGCGTACCAACAACGATATTTATATCCGCGCTACCATTTTTGTGGAGCGCGAATCGCAGAAGGGCATTGTTATAGGCGCCAAGGGCAGCCTGCTTAAAAAGATAGGCCTGGAAGCCCGCAGCGACATTGAAGCGCTTTTGGGCGACAAGGTATTTTTGGATTTGTGGGTTAAAGTTAAGCCCGACTGGCGCAACAAGGACAAAGCCTTAAAACAGTTTGGCTACAGCAGCTAATTTATTTATGTGGGGAGAGATGACTTATTGACAGTCACGTGGCGGATTTATTAAAAATTTTGGCCGCCCTTTTAATTACAGGCTTAAATGCATTTTTTGTTGTATCTGAATACGCTTTGGTGAGTATCCGTCCGGCAAGGCTTGAAGAGCTTATTGCACAGGGCAACAGCCGTGCGGAGCTGGTGCTTAAAATGACACAGAAGCGCGATACTTATATCAGCGCCGTTCAGCTTGGCATAACGGCGTCATCGCTGATTTTGGGCTGGTTCTGCGGCCCGCTTTTAGCAGGCATTATTGCCGATGGGTTTGATTTAATCGGTGAGCACTGGTATGACGACGGCGTGGTTGTTTTATGCGCATTTTTGCTGATTGTGTTTGTGCATGTTGTGTTCGGCGAGCTTGTGCCGAGGGTTATCAGCCTTGCGCATGTGGAGCGCGCGGCAATGGCAATAGCTTATCCGCTGATATTTTTCCATTATTTAATGTACCCGCTGGTTGTGTTTTTTAATAAAGCAGCCAAGGCGGTGCTTAAAGCATTAAAAATGGATAAGGTGCCGACAGAAGATATTTCGCGCAGTGAGGAAGAACTGCGTATGATTGTAAGCGCCAGTGAACAGGGCGGCAAGCTTGACCATATGGAAAGCCGCCTGCTTGATAATGTTTTTGACTTTGCCGACCGCGTGGCGCGTGAAGTTATGGTGCCGCGTCAGGATATGGTGTGCCTGTACGTTGAAGACAGTTTTGAAAAAAATATCGCCAAAGTAATGGCTACAAGGCATACGCGCTACCCGCTGGTGCATGAGGACAAGGACCATGTGCTTGGCGTTGTGCATGTGCGCAGCCTTATTAACATTAAAGACAGCGAAAAGGAAAATTTTGACATGCGTTCGCGCATGAGCCCGATTATGGTAGTGCCGGAGAGCATGGATATAAGCAAGGTTTTGCAGACCATGCAGCAAAAACGCGTGCAGCTTGTTGTTGTGGCCGATGAATACGGCGGCACGGCAGGGCTTGTAACCATGGAAGATTTGCTTGAGGAAATTGTCGGTGACATTCAGGACGAGCATGACGCCGATAAGGAAGAAGAAGTTGTGCACCGCGCCGACGGCACTTATGAGTTTGACGGCATGGTGCTGCTTGACGATATTACCGACCTTTTGCATATTAAATTTGAAGAACCGGAAGAAGATACAATTGGCGGGCTGGTGTTCGGTTTACTGGAACGCAAGCCTGAACCCGGCGATAAAATTGAGGTGGACGGCTGGAGCTTTGAGGTACTGCGTGCCGAAGGCTTCCGCGTAACGCGCGTGCGTGCGGCAAAACAGCCGGAAATGCCTGTTTATGCGGATGAATAGCAATGACTGATAAAGGTTTTAACGACGAAGCACTAATTTTAAAGGTTAAAAACTGGCAGACTGCGGATAAGTACGCAGTCTGCTTTTCGCGCGGGCATGGCAAAATAAGTTTTCTGGCGTACGGCGCGCGGTATGCGCGTACTAACGGCGGCAGGCTTGTGCAGCCGTTTGCTGTGCTTGACATGAACTTTTTTGCCGGCAAAAAGCTGGATACTTTAAAAAGCTGCGAGCTTATAAGTTACCCGTTGCAGTTTGATTTAAAGCAGATGGCTTATGCCGCCTTAATTGCGGAAGTAACGGAAAACCTGACGGAAGAACATCAGCCGCAGGAAGAAATATACGAACTGCTTTTGGCTGTGCGCAGCGTGCTTACAAAGCATAACCCGCGCCTGGTGGCGCTTTCTTACATAGTAAAGCTGCTGTTTTTAACAGGCATTCTGCCAAATTGCCAGAGCTGCGTAAACTGCGGCAAACCGGCAGAGGGCGATGCGTATTTCAGCGTTGTGCAGGGAGGGCTTGTGTGCAATGACTGCCACGGCGGCGAAGAGCTGCCGTTCGGCAAAGAAGCGCAGGAGTTTATGGCGCAGCTTTTAGCGCTTGATTTTAATAACCCGCAGCCTTTTAAAGTGCGCGGCGGCGCCTTGATGGAGCTTGAAAAAATTTTGCAGCGCTTTATCGTTTTCCAGACCGACAAACCTTTAAAAAGCCTCGGCTTTTTAAGCCAGACCGGTTTTTAAGCATTGACAAAACAGCAGTTATTTGGTATATTTTCTGTTAAGCAATGATAAGAAGTAGTAACCGCACATTCAGCGAGCCGGGGCGGTGTAAGCCGGCAACAGCGGCGAAGGCGTCTTGGAGCCAAATTATATAAACATCGAGGCGGGCTGCAAATTGCAGCCAAGCAGGGTGGAACCGCGGAAGCATTTGTGCCTCCGTCCCTGTAACTAATATTGTTACAGAGACGGGGGCTTTCGTTTTTGTAACGCAAATACAGGAGGGATATTATGGATTTTCAGACAATTATTTTGAAGCTGCAAAAATTCTGGGGCGAACAGAAATGTATTTTAACGCAGCCCTATGATATTGAAAAAGGCGCAGGCACCATGAACCCGCGTACGTTTTTAAGGGTACTCGGTCCTGAACCCTGGCGCGTGGCTTATGTAGAGCCTTCCCGCCGCCCGGCGGACGGACGCTACGGCGATAACCCGAACCGCCTTTTCCAGCATCACCAATTCCAGGTTATTATTAAACCTTCGCCGGATAATATTCAGGAGCTGTACCTGCAAAGCCTTGCCGAGCTTGGCATTCATCAGGACGAGCATGACATCCGCTTTGTAGAGGACAACTGGGAGTCCCCGACTTTGGGCGCCTGGGGCCTTGGCTGGGAAGTATGGCTGGACGGTATGGAAATTACTCAGTTTACCTACTTCCAGCAGGTTGGCAGCATTGACGTTAAACCCGTCAGCGTAGAAATTACCTACGGTTTGGAACGTCTTGCCATGTACATTCAGGGCGTGGAAAACGTATTCGACATTCAGTGGGTTGACGGCGTTACCTACGGCGATGTTTTCCATACCAACGAAGTTGAGCAGTCCTACTACAATTTCCAGATTGCCGATACCGATTTACTGTTCGATTTGTTTGACAAGTACGAAGCAGAAGCAAAACGCGTAATCGAAGCAGGCTATATCCGCCCGGCTTACGACTATGTTTTGAAATGCTCGCATACCTTTAATCTGCTCGATTCCCGCGGGGCAATCAGCGTAAGCGAAAGAACGGCGTTTATTGCCCGCGTGCGCGCCATGGCAAGGCTGTGTGCCGCCGCTTATGTTGAACAAAGGGAGAAGCTCGGCTTCCCGATGCTGAAAGGGGAGAATTTATAATGGAAAAATTATTGTTTGAAATTGGCACCGAAGAAATACCGGCTAAATTTATGCCCGGTATTTTAAAACAGTTAAAAGAACTTGCAGCTGCTAAAATGCAGGAGCTGCGTATTCCTTTTGAAGATATTACCGTTTACGGCACTCCCCGCCGTATGGCATTTATTGCTGAAGGCGTTGCCGAAACTCAGGCCGACGTTGTTGTTGAAGCCAAAGGCCCCTCCGTTAAAATTGCTTATGTAAGCGGCGCACCCAGCAAAGCTGCACAGGGTTTTGCGCGCGGCCAGGGCGTTGACGTAAAAGACCTTGTTGTACGCGACAACTACGTTTATGCCGTTAAGCATCTGGCAGGCCAGCCCGTTGTTGAACTTTTGCCGGGTCTTTTAATGGACATTTTAACTTCTTTAAGTTTCCCGAAAACCATGCGCTGGGCAGATTACGAATTCCGTTTTGTACGTCCTATCCGCTGGATGGTTGCCCTGTTTGGCGACCAGATTATCCCTGTTGAAATCTGCGGCGTAAAAAGCGGCAAGTTCAGCATGGGCCACCGCTTTATGCAGCAGTCGCTTAAAGCTGCGGCAGAAAGCCAGGGCTTACTCAGCGCAGCGCTCAGCAAAGTTGGCAACAAAGTTTATTCTGCTCTGGCAGGAGTTAAAGGCGCTGTGGAAATTCCTTCGGCCGGCGATTACAAAAAAGTTATGTACGACAATTTTGTTATGGTTGACCAGGATGAACGCCGTGCGCTGATTTTGCAGCAGATTAAGGATTTGGCTGCGCAGAACGGCGGCGAAGCCGAAATTAACGAAGATTTGCTTGAAGAAGTAAACTACCTTGTTGAATGGCCGACCGCTTTGTGCGGCAAGTTTGAGGAAAAATTCCTGAGCCTGCCGAAAGAATGCATTATTACCCCGATGCGTGAACACCAGAGATATTTCCCTGTGCTTGACGAAGACGGCAATCTGCTGAATAAATTTATTACCGTACGCAACGGTGGCAGCGAACACCTTGATATTGTAACCCACGGCAACGAACGCGTACTGCGCGCACGTTTGAGCGATGCAGAGTTCTTCTTTAACGAAGACCGTGCAACCAAACTGGAAGACCGTCTGGAAAAACTTAAAACCGTTTCCTTCCAGGAAGGCCTAGGCAATATGTACGATAAGAGCGAACGCCTTGTTAAAATGGCGGAAATGCTGCGCTTTGCCATTAACACCCCTGTTGATGAAGAAGAACTGCGCCGCTGCGCACTTTTGTGCAAAACCGACCTTGTTACCGGCATGGTAATTGAATTTACCGAGCTGCAGGGCATAATGGGCCGCGAATATGCGCTGCTGGACGGCGAAAAACCGGAAGTTGCCACCGGCATTTTTGAACACTATCTGCCGCGTTTTGCAGGCGACGCACTGCCGGCAACAACCATCGGCCGCATTGTCGGCATCGGCGACAAACTCGACAACATCTGCGCTACTTTCAGCCGCGGACTTGCTCCTACCGGTTCTCAGGACCCGTATGCGCTGCGCCGTCAGGCTCTTGGCGTTATCAATATCCTGATTGATGCAAACTATCATATTTCGCTGGCTAAAATTATTGCCGGTACTTTGTATCTGTTGGACATCAAACCGGAAGAAACTGGCAAGCTGGTGCCGCAGATTATGGAATTCTTCAAACAGCGCCTGCGTAACCTTTTGATGGACCAGGGCATTCGTTACGACGTTATCGACGCAGTATTTGCCGATAAACGCAACGACGATATGGTAGATTTGGCAGTACGCTGCAAAGCTCTGGCTGCTTATGTTGAAGCAGGCAATGCAGAGCCTCTGGTACAGATTTCCGTGCGTGTAAGCAATCTGTGCAAAAAAATCGAAAAAGAAGTTGCAATCAGCGGCGCGCTGTTTAAAGATGAATCTGAAAACAAACTGCATGAAGTTGTTGCAGCAGTAAGCAAGGAAATTATTCCGGAAATTGTACTGTACGATTATGCTGCTGTTTTAAAAGCAGGTGAAAAGGTTATTGAACCTGTTAACACCTTCTTTGACAACGTAATGGTTATGGACGAAGATGAAAACGTTAAAAATAACCGCCTGGCAATGCTTGAAGAAGTACGCGGCATAGTTAACGCCGTCGGCGATTTGAGCCTGCTGGTGCTGTAAAGGAATATTTTAACAATAAAAGGCACAGAAAAGTCTGTGCCTTTTATTGCATAATTAAAGAAAAAGGGGATTATAAATGAATAATGAGAATATTTCAAAGTTTAAAGCAGAGAATGAGACTGTAAAAAATCTTGTTGAAATATCTATAGAAGACGCTGTGCGAATAAATAGAATATTAGATTCAATTTATTTAAAAACAAAGAAAAAATGTACTAAAAAACAATTTTTTCAAAAAGCTATTTTAGAAGCAATAGAAAAATATGAAAGAGAATTATTATTTAAAGGATTATAAAATATACGTTTTGCCGTAATTTTTTTACGGCAAAACGTATATTTTTTTATTAGGCGAGTGTATAATAAAGAAAGGAGGTGTTGAAAATGCTGAAATACTTTTCAGTTGAAAACTTTAAACAGTTTGCTAATAAAATAGAAATAGATTTTTCTGATGTAAGAGACTATAAGTTTAATGAACAGTGTATAAAAAATGGCTTTATTAAAGATATATTGGTATATGGAAAAAATGCTTCCGGAAAAAGTAACTTGGGATTAGCTATTATGGATATAACGAATCATTTAGTAGATAAAGAAAAGCTACCTTTTTTATATGACTATTATTTAAATGCTGATAGTATTAATAAACCGGCATCGTTTAAATATATTTTTTCTTTTGGAGAAGATGAGGTTGTTTATGAATATCAAAAGATTAATTTTGTGAATCTGATTACAGAAAGTTTAACTATTAATGGAGAAAATATTTTTTACTATAATTTTCAAACTCAAAAATTTGAAAATAATAATTTAAAAATTATTTATATTGATAATTTAAATTGGATATTTAAAGGTGGAAATATATCTGTTTTACGTTATATTGCTAATAATACTGCATTAAATATTAATTCTATAATTAGCAAGCTTATCCGTTTTGTAGAAGGTATGTTATGGTTTCGCAGACTGGATAATGCAAACAATTTTATTGGATACAAAGATCCGTCTTCATATGGTGATATAATTGAATATTTACATGAGAAAAATTTGATTTGTGATTTTGAAAAATTTTTACAAGATTCTGGCGTGAAAGAAAAAGTGGAATTTATAAAAGGTCCTGACGGAAGAAATAATCTTTATTTTATTCATAAAGGGCAAAATTTACCGCTTTCAGTAGCTTCGTCTGGAACTAAAGCATTATTATTATTTTATACATGGTATAAACAATTAGAGCAAGCAACTTTTGTTATTATAGATGAGTTTGATGCTTTTTATCATTTTGAGCTAGCTGAGAGGATTGTTAATATTTTAATTCAAAAAGTAGAAGCACAGGTATTATTAACTTCTCATAATACAAATCTTTTGACAAACAGGCTTATGCGTCCGGATTGTTATTTTATTTTAAATGAAAAAGGTTTAAATTCTTTTGCAAATTCCACTAAAAGAGAAATTAGAGAAGGAAACAATGTAGAAAAATTATTTATAAGTGGTGAATTTGGTGAATAAAAATATTTTAATTATAACAGAAGGCGATAAGAAAGAAATTAACTTAATGAGACGCTTGAATGAACTGTTTATAGATGATAATTGTGCATTTGTATCATACAAAACTAATCTTTATCAATTTTACAATAACTTAAAAAGTTATACAGGCGGCGATTTTTCTGATTTGGATTTGTTGTTGGCATTACGCGAGCATGAACAAGATGAAGAAAAGAAAAAGATTTTTAATAAAAACTATACAAGTATAATTTTAATTTTTGATTATGAACCGCAGGATAATAATTTTAAGATAGCTATAATAAAAGAGCTGATGAATTATTTTTCTGACGCTAGTGATATGGGACAGCTATTTTTAAATTATCCTATGGTAGAAAGTTTCTATCATTTGAGAAAATTTGATTCTAAAATTGATAAAAATTTTATTAACAGCAAATTTTCGCTAGAAGAATTACAGAAACATAAGTATAAAAAACGCGCAACAGATGAAGGTACTACTTTAGATGTAAAAAGAATGACTAAAATACAATTAAAAAATATTTTATGTCAGCATGCCTGTAAAGCAAATTTAATTGTTAATAATGACAATAGTTTACCTGATGGATATAACCATTTATTTTTAACAAATATTTTAGATAAACAAAATGAGCTATTATTACAATCGCATGAAGGTTACATTATTAGTACCTGCGGATTTTATGTTTTAGAAAACTATCCTGACAATATTTGGAGATGAATTAAATGAATGTAAATCAAATTAAGAGAATTTATGAATGTGCTGATGCAGTTTATAAGAGGCGTATGGACAAACAAGAGGCTAAAACAAGATTATATAGTGAATTTAGAAATATAAAAGAAACTACGTATGAAGCTTATTTGAATGGTTATTTGGAAATGCTAAAAGGAGAAGAATATCATAGAAATGTTAGTGCGGAAATAATAGAATATTATTTGCAGCGAATTAAAGATAATTATGGTATTTCTGCATTAGAAAAGTCATTATCGGCTATACAGAAAAATATTTTATATCAATATAAAGGAAATAAAAATATTAAATCGGATAAAACTAGAGAAATTTGTAAAAAAATTGCAGATGAAAATAATATGGATATAAATTTTGATGATAATATTTTTGAAGGAATAGAATTTAAATCTCTAAGTAAAAGCGAGAAAAAGGTAGCAACAGAAAGTAATGCATATAACAAGCAAAAGTTCCTTAACGATGTCTTTATGACTTATGAAAATTACGATAAACTTGTGGCTTTGCTTAAACATAAAAAGAATATTATTTTGCAGGGAGCACCGGGGGTTGGCAAAACTTTTACAGCAAAACGGTTGGCGTATTCTTTAATTGGTGCAGAAGATGACAGCAGAATTGAAATGGTGCAGTTTCATCAAAATTATTCTTATGAAGATTTTGTTATGGGTTACCGCCCGACAGAAACAGGTTTTGAATTACGTAACGGTGTGTTTTACGATTTTTGCGAAAAGGCGCGCTGTGACATAGAAAATGATTATTATTTTATTATTGATGAAATAAACCGTGGTAATTTAAGTGCTGTTTTTGGTGAACTTTTAATGCTTGTTGAAAGTGATTACCGCGACAAACCGGTAAGGCTTGTTTATAAAAAAGATAAATTGTTCAGTGTGCCGCATAACGTTTATATTATCGGGATGATGAATACGGCAGACCGCAGCATTGCTATGATTGATTATGCTCTGCGCCGCCGTTTCAGCTTTTTTACAATGAAACCGGGCTTTGACAGCGAAGGATTTGTAAACTGGCAAAACAAAGTAAACCATCCAGCTTTTAATACCGTAATTGATGAAATAAAAATTTTAAATAACGAAATTGCTGAGGATGATTCACTGGGCGAAGTTTTTTGCATAGGGCACAGTTATTTTGTGTATGATGAGAAAAATCCGCCGGTATGCGGTATTGAGATGTGGCTGAAAAATGTTATAGAATATGATATTTGCCCAATGCTTGACGAATATTGGTTTGACGATAAGCAAAAGGCTGATAGCTGGCAAAAAAGATTAACAGGTATTTTTAATAAATGAGCACTGAAAACAGTATTTTAATAAAAAATATTTATTATATGCTGGCATATGCATATAAAGCACTGTATCGGGAAGGGTTTGAAAAAACCGGTACAGAAAAATTTGAACATATTCATAATTTATTTGCTGCGATTTTGGCAAGAGGAATAGAATATCAGCTTAAGCAGGGCTTGGCAAAAGGCTATTTAAAGCATAACAGGACGCAAAAAGTTCTGCGCGGTAAAGTTGATATTAACGGCACTTTAAAGTTGTTGTCGCGCAAAGAGCGCAGTTTAAACTGTGTTTATGATGTTTTAACGGAAGATATTTTGCTTAATCGTATTTTAAAATCAGCAGCAATACTGCTTTTGCATAATGGAGATGTTACACAGGAAAACAAGAATAATTTAAAAAGAGTATTGCTGTTTTTTGGTAATGTGCGGGAAGTAAATCCTTTTAATATTAACTGGTCGCTGTTAAGTTACCGAAAAGGAAATGCTTCATATCAGATGCTCGTTTATTTGTGCCGGCTGCTATTTGATGGGTTACTTATAAATAAAAACGGCAGGATTGAACTTGCTGAATTTTTAGATAGTCAGCATTTGTGCGATTTGTATGAAAAATTTGTACTTGCTTATTATCAAAGACATTATCCGCACTTTAATCCTTCGGCTCCGTCTGTTGCATGGAATTTGGATGACGGGCAGGATGCTTTTTTGCCGAAGATGTATACTGATATTACGCTTGAAAGCAGTGATAAAGTTTTAATTATCGATACTAAGTGTTACAGGCGTATTTTATCTCAACAGTACGATAAAAAGAGTGTTTGTTCTGCCAATTTATATCAGATTTATGCATATGTAAAAAATAAAAGTGCTGCTACGGATAAGACTGTCAGTGGTATGCTGCTTTATGCAAAAACCGATGAAGATATAACTCCTGACGTTGCTTACAGTATGGGTGGAAATAAAATTTTTGTTCGGACGCTGGATTTAAACTGTGAGTTTGAGAAAATAAAAGAACAGCTTGATAAAATAGTAGCGGAAAATTTTACTGCATAATATGAATTTAACAAAACAGTAAAAATATTTTCAAAACTCCCGTTGGCACGCAAAACCAACGGGAGTTTTTGCGTGCTTTTACATGGTTATTGCAAGATGATTCTGCAAGAGCACTTTAGCGCAAAGCCCTGCTTACGGCACTATCTCAGTTTGGAGATAGTGCCTGTTTTGCATAAAACTGTCAGGCAACGCTGCTAACGTACTGCTGCTTTCCCTGCTTCCTTACTTTTTCACAAGCCCATTGGGTTTTACTGCTTACGTACGTTAGTACTATTGGGAACAAGGTAGATTATATATAATAATCTTTTAACTTATACTGAACAAGGTAAGAACGTAATACGGCAAAGAAAAGAACAAGAGAAAAAACAGACAAAAAAGAGAACAAGAAAAGAAACTCTCACCCACATAAACGGATTTTTAACCCCGAAAATTTACCTGCGGCGAAAAAATATTTAAAAAATTTTTCGGCATGGGTAAATTTTTTTAGCTGAAAAGTTGTTTATATGGGTGTAGGGCAATAATGCCTGTAAAAACAAAACCGTGTAAATTTTCTTTTCGGGCATCTGTTTTGGCGGCTCCGGCTATGGTAAAATATTGCCATAAGCTGTTTATGAAATTGCGTTTTTAATTTAACAACAAAGGGGTTGCTGTAAAAATGATGGTGGAAAGGTTTAAGCGTGACCTGATTAAAGAGTTCCGCAATTACGATAGAATGATGCTGATGCAGGATTTAATGGCCGGGCTTACCGTTACGGCGGTGGCTATTCCGCTGGCACTGGCTTTTGGCGTAGGCAGCGGCGCAACGGCGGCATCGGGCCTTGTAACGGCAATTATTGCCGGTGTTATCATCAGCGCGCTTGGCGGGGCGTATTTTCAAATTTCCGGGCCAACGGGCGCTATGGCGGCGATATTGATGTCCATTATCGCGCAGTACGGTTTGCAGGGCGTGTTTGTGGCTACGGTGCTTGCGGGCATTATCCTCGTTATAGCCGGGGTGCTGCATCTGGGCAAGCTGATTTCGTTTATCCCGATGCCGGTTATCAGCGGCTTTACCTCCGGCATTGCCGTTATTATTGCCATGGGGCAGATTGATAATTTTTTTGGCGTTACCTCCGAAGGCAGCAGCGTAACGGAGAAGTTTTTAAGTTACTGGCAGCTTGGCTTTGAGCCGAATATGACGGCGGTGAGCATTGGCCTGTTTGTAATGCTGATGATGCTGCTGTTTCCGATGCGGTACAGCAAGTATATACCTTCTTCGCTGTTTGCCATTATTGTAGCGACGGCGGCCAATATTGCGCTGAACCTTGATGTGGCGGTGGTAGGAAACATACCGGCAACGCTTATTTTGGATGACCGTTTGGAGCTTGCTTCGCTGCTCGATTTCCGTACTGTTATCGGGCTTCTGGCTCCGGCCGTGAGTATTGCGGTGCTGGCGATGATTGAAAGCCTGTTGTGCGGTGCAACTGCTTCGCGTATGACCGGCGCAAGGCTTGACAGCAACCGTGAACTTCTGGCGCAGGGCATTGGTAATATCATAGTGCCGTTTTTTGGCGGCATTCCGGCAACGGCGGCTATTGCACGTACCAGCGTGGCGGTAAAATCCGGTGCGGTTACGCGCCTGACGGGCATCTTCCACGCGCTTGGCATTTTGCTGGCCATGTTTGTGCTGGCACCGGTAATGAGCCAGATTCCGCTGGCGGCGCTGGCCGGTGTTTTGATGGTGGTTTCATGGCGCATGAACGAATGGGTAACGATTAATTTTATTTTAAAAGGCAAATTTAAAGGCGCTATTTTAAAATTTGTTGTTACCATGCTGACGACGATTATTGTTGACCTGACAACTGCCATTATGATAGGTGTTATTATCGGGCTTGTTTTGCAGGCTGTGCGTTTTTCGCACCTGCGCATTACTTATGACGAAATTGACCCGCAGCGCCTGCACGAAGAAATTGAGGATTTGCCGGATGACGGGCTGGTTTGCTACATTAACGGGCCGATTGTATTTGCCAACACGGAACGCCTTGAGGAGATACCCAAAAAGGCGAAGCGTTACGGCTATGTATATTTTTCAATGCGCGGCGTGCCGGATATAGACATCAGCGGCGTGCAGGAATTTGCCAAAATTGTGCAGGAAATGAAGGACGCCGGCAAAAAGATTTACCTTTGCAGTTTGCAGGATGAAGCAATGGAAATGCTCAAGCGCGGCGGCGTATACGATATGATTGGGCAAGACGCAGTTTACTGGAGCGTGGAACGCGCGCTGCTGCACAGGCATTAAGCGTTTTAACATAAATTGACGAAAGAGGCGTAACAATGAAGAATTTTTTACTGGTGGATTTTGAGTTTACAACATATACCAAGCCGGTTGGGCGGCCGCGAGGATTTTTTTCGGAAATTATTGAAATTGGCGCGGTTAAGCTGACTGGTGCGGAATTAAAAGAGGACGGTAAAATACAGAATTTTGTAAAGCCGCATTTTTACCCCAAACAGGCAAAAGACAGCATGGACTTTTGCATGATTACCGAAAAGGACATGAAAAAAGGCATTGAATACCCGGAAATGGTGGCGAAGCTTGCGGAAATTTACGAAGCCGGGCAGACTTATTTTGTTGCCTGGGGTACGGAAGATTACAAAGTTTTAAACACCTGCTGCGAGCGCCATAAAATAGAAAACCCGGTTCAGTATGAAGATTACCTTGACCTTGCCGAAGCCTATAAGCTGTGGAAGGGCGACGAACTTACAACAGGCCTGAAACGCGCAACCGAGGAGCAGGAAGTTGACACGGCAGGTTTGTGGCATACTGCTTATGACGATGCAGCCAACACCGGCAAACTGCTTGTAAGAATGCTGGAAAAAGGCTGGACGCCCGAACTTTATTTTGAACAGAAAGCTGCGTACGATGCAGAAAAGGCGGAGCGCAGGCTGCACGGAAGGTAAATTTAATAATAAAAAACAACAAGCGCATCCGCTGTTAACGGGTGCGCTTAAAGTATCTTTACAGGATTATATTTTTCTGTTAAACTGTCTAGGCAAATGTGCTGCCATAACGGTAGGCGGTTAGCCCTCCCCGGAGGGACTGTGACCCTCCGTTGACATAGAAATCCGTAAAACGGAAATACTATGCAGGAGGGGATAGTATGGAAGTTATTGATATTTTAACCATTATCGGTTATACAATAACAGTATTTTCTCTTGGCTATGCCCTCGGAAAAGACTACGCTAAAAAACAGTAACGGCCGCCATTAGCCTCGCAAACTTTGACGGTCGTTACTTATAACAACTTTTCAATATTTGCGGCTGACCGTCTATCGGCAGCCGTTTGTTTTATTTCTATAATTTATTATATCAAACATAACGCAAAAGTCAAAGTATGCTATAATTAAAATAAAAATCAGCATAAAATTAGCCGCTGCTTACTGCGAAAATTGCTGAAAAGGCTTAAATTATGGTATAATTTATTATTAGAGATTTTTGGAGGTAAGTATGATTTCAGATAAAAATTTTGTTGATACCGCTGATGGAAAAACTTATTTTATCCTCAATTACGGCTGCCAGATGAACGAAAGCGACGCCGAGCACTATGCCGGTCAGCTGGAGGAAATGGGCTATGCCAAAGCGGACGATTTTCATAATGCGGATATTATCGTTGTTAATACCTGCTGCGTACGCGAAAGCGCGGAAAAACGCATTTTGGGCAAAATCGGCGAACTGAAGCGCGTTAAGGAAAACCATCCGGGGCAGGTTATCTGCGTGGCAGGCTGCATGGCGCAGAAGGACGGCGAAAAGCTTATTAAAAAGCATCCGCAGATTGATTTATTAATAGGCACTGCGCATGTAAACAGCTTTAAGGAAATTCTTGCAGATTTTCTGGCGGATAAAGGCGGCCGCATTTATGACGATATGGCAATATCTGGCAGCGAGTTTGAAGGCAACCGCGTGCGCCAGAGCGGGTTTTCGGCGTGGATACCCATTATGTACGGCTGCAACAATTTCTGCACTTACTGCATAGTGCCTTATGTGCGCGGGCGCGAGCGCAGCCGCAGCATTGAAAACATTGTGGAAGAAGTTGAGCAGGCAGTGGCAAACGGCTACAAAGAGTTTACCCTGCTTGGGCAGAACGTAAATTCCTACGGTAAGGATTTTGGCGAAAAAGGCATGTTTGCTAAACTTCTGCGCCGCGTAAACGATGTGCCCGGCGTGGAGCGCATCCGCTATATGACAAGCCATCCGCGCGACATGGGTGAGGACGTTATTCAGGCGGTTGCGGAATGCGAACACATCTGCGAAAACTTCCATGTGCCGTTTCAGGCAGGTTCCAGCCGCATTTTAAAAATGATGAACCGCGGCTACACGCGCGAACAGTATCTTGACCTTGTGAAAATGATTCGCAGCTATGTGCCGGATGCCGCTGTTACAACCGATATAATTGTGGGCTTCCCGGGTGAAACGGAAGAAGATTTTGAAGAAACACTTTCACTTGTGAAAGAGGTTGGCTTTGACGCCGCCTACACCTTTATTTACAGTAAGCGCAGCGGTACGCCTGCCGCCAAAATGGAAGGTCAGGTGCCACTGGATGTTAAAAAAGCGCGCCTTAACCGTTTAATGGCCGTGCAGAACGAAAACAGCCTGAAGCGCAACGTAGAAATGGTTGGCAAAACCTACGAGGTGCTTGCCGAAGGACCGAGCGCCAATAACCCCAATGTATGGAGCGGCAGGACGCGCACCAATAAACTCGTGCTGTGGCCGATGGAAGGGCGCACTTTTACGGCAGGGCAGAAGGTTAACGTAAAAATCTGCAATGCGCAGACTTGGCTTGTGAAAGGACAGGCAGAATAAAATGGCTGCAAACTATACGCCTATGGTGCAGCAGTATCTGGAAGTTAAACGCCAGCATCAGGATGAACTGCTGTTTTTCCGTTTGGGCGATTTTTACGAAATGTTTTTTGACGATGCCTTAACGGCGTCGCGCGAACTGAATATTACTTTAACCGGGCGTGCCGCTGGGCTTGAAGAACGCATACCCATGTGCGGCGTGCCATATCACAGTGTTGACGGCTACATTGCCAAACTGATAAAAAAGGGTTACCGCATTGCCATTTGCGAGCAGGTGGAAGACCCCAGGCTTGCCAAAGGCATTGTAGAGCGCAAGGTTATAAAAATTATTACGCCGGGCACAGCTTTAAACGAGCAGCTTTTGGACGACAAGCATAACCGTTTTCTGGTGTTTTTGCAGCAGGACGGCGCGCGTTTGTGCCTTGTGGCGGCAGATATTTCTACCGGCGAGTGCCAGTGGTTTACCGGCGAAGGCAGTGAAATGCTGAGCGCGGTACAGGAGCAGCTGTTCCGTATACAGCCGGCGGAAGCGGTGGTATACAGCGGCATTGAAGGCTGGGAAAAACTGGAAGCATGGCTGAAGGCAAAGCTGCCGGAATGTGCAATATCTTTCTACCAGGAAGAAAACGAAAATGCCGATTATTTTGCCGCGCATTTTGCTGGCAGCGAATACGGTGGCGATGCCCTTGTACACAGTGCGGCGGAGCACATGCTGCGCTATCTGCACAGCACTGTTAAGGCAGATTTAACGCATATAAACCGCTTAACGCGCATAGCCGTGGAAAAATTTATGAACCTTGACGCCACTGCCATCCGCAATCTGGAGCTTGTTAAAAACATGCGTGACGGCACTAAGCGCGGCACACTTCTGGATGTGCTTGATTTTACAGTAACCAGCATGGGCGCGCGCAAGCTCCGCAGCTGGATTGAGTGCCCGCTTTTGGATTTGGCACAGATAAACGCACGCCAGCAGGCAGTGAAAGAGCTTTTGGAAAATTTGCAGCTGCGTACCGGCCTTGCGGAAGAAATGAAAAAAGTTTTCGATTTGGAACGCATTATTTCCCGCATTGAAGTGGGCAGCGCCAATGCCCGCGATTTGGTAGCCCTGCGCAGCTCACTTGCCGTGCTGCCGGGCATAAAAGAGCTTTTAAACAATGCGTCAAGCCGCCTGCTTGCGCATCTTGCCGGCGGCATCCATCTGCATCAGGAAATTTACGATACTCTGGCAGCGGCGATTGTGGACGAACCGCCGTTTTCCGTACGTGAAGGTGGCATGATACGCACCGGCTTTGATTTGGAACTGGACGAGCTGCACAGCATTGCCAGCGACAACAAAACATGGATGCAGAATTTTGAGCAGCGCATTAAAGAAGAAACAGGCATTAAAACCTTAAAAGTAGGCTACAACAAGGTTTTCGGATATTATATCGAAGTCAGCAAGGGTCAGTCGGCTTCCGTGCCGGATTATTTTGTGCGCAAGCAGACCCTTGTTAACGCCGAGCGCTACATTGTGCCGGAACTGAAGGATTTTGAGAACAAAATTTTAAGCGCCAAAGAAAAAATAGAACAGCTTGAATATTATATTTTTAACAATCTGCGCGAGCAGATACGCGCCAAAATACCGGAGATACAGGAAACCGCGCGCGCACTGGCCAATATCGATGTGCTGGCTTCGCTGGCAGAAGCGGCGTTTAAATATAACTATATTAAGCCGGAACTGAACAACCGCAGCGAAATACGCATTCTTGACGGGCGCCACCCGGTTGTGGAACGCCTTTTGGAGCGCGATATTTTTGTGCCCAATGATACCAATTTAAACAATACGGATGAGCGCATGATTATTATTACCGGGCCGAACATGGCAGGTAAATCAACCTATATGCGCCAGGTTGCGCTTTTAACGCTGATGACGCAGATGGGCAGCTTTATTCCTGCGCGGCAGGCCAGCATTTGCCCGGTAGACAAGATTTTTACCCGCGTAGGCGCAAGCGACGACCTTGCCACGGGGCAAAGCACCTTTATGGTGGAAATGAACGAGGTGGCGCAGATTTTAAAATACGCCACCAGAAACAGCCTTATTATTCTGGACGAAGTAGGACGCGGCACCAGTACCTTTGACGGTATGAGCATTGCCCGCGCCGTTATGGAATACATTCACGAAAAAATTAAAGCCAAAACGCTGTTTGCCACGCATTACCATCAGCTTATTGAGCTGGAAAACATTATGGAGGGCGTAAAAAATTACAGTGTTGCGGTTAAGGAGCGCGGCAACGATATTGTATTTTTGCGCCGCATTGTGCGCGGCGGCAGCGATAAAAGCTACGGCGTACATGTTGCACGCCTGGCGGGGCTGCCGAAGAAGGTTCTTGAACGCGCCAATGAATTTTTAAAGGAATACGACAGCGAAGGGACGAAGCAGGCGCAGCCGGCACAGCAGCAGGACGGCGGCATGATGGGTTCGCTGTTTGGCAGCGCTTTGCAGCAGCGCCTTGCCAATATGGATGTTATGAGCATGACGCCCATTGAGGCTATGAACACATTATATAAATTGCAGGAGGAGGCTAAGCGCGAAGGAGGTGCTTTATGACCGTAAGCGCAGAAGTAAAGCTTTTAGACCAGAATACGGCCAACCAGATTGCGGCCGGTGAAGTTGTTGAAAAACCGGCTTCGGTAGTTAAGGAGCTTGTAGAAAACGCCCTTGACGCCGGTGCCGGAAAGATAGATGTTACAATTTTTGAAGGCGGCACGCAGTATATCCGCGTGGCAGATGATGGCAGCGGCATGACGGAAGCCAATGCAAAGCTTGCGGTGCTGCGCCACGCAACAAGCAAAATCCGCGCGGCGGAAGATTTAATGAGCCTGCATACGCTGGGCTTCCGCGGCGAGGCTTTGCCGAGTATTGCGTCCGTAAGTAATTTTCAGCTTTTGACGCGCCCGGCGGACGAAGAATTTGCAACTAGCATCCGCATTGACGGCGGCGAGCAGACCGAATGCCAGCAGACCGGCGGACAGGCTGGCACAACGGTTATTGTAGAAAACCTGTTTTTTAACGTGCCGGCACGCCGTAAGTTTTTGCGCACCAACGCAACTGAAGGCCGTTATATTAACGAACTTTTAACGCGGCTTGCGCTTTCGTGCCCGGATGTGCGCTTTAAGCTTGTAAGCAACGATAAAGAGGTGTTGAGCACGCCCGGCAACGGCAGTTTGTTTGACGCCATTACCGCCCTGTACGGCAAAAAAGTAAGTGACGAACTTTTAAAAGTGGATTTTACCGGCACTGACGTAAAAATTACGGGCTATATCGGTAAGCCTACTTTGTTAAAAGGCACGCGCCAGTGGCAGACTTTTATGGTTAACGGCCGTATTATCAACAACCGCATGATGAGCAAGGCGATTGACCACGCTTACCAGTCGCAGGTGCCGAAAAGCGGTTTTCCCTTTGCCGTACTGATGGTGGAGGTTGATACGCACACCATTGACGTTAACGTGCATCCGCAGAAAAGCGAAATAAAATTCAGCGACGACAGCGTAATTTATAAAGCAATGTATAAGGCGCTTACAGACGCTTTAACAAAACCGATGAGCGCAAAACCGCAGCAGGCGCTTGACCTTTTGCCGGACAGCGAACTTGCGGTGTTTAAACCGGTGGGGCAGGGCATTATTACGGACGATATGCCGCTGCCGAAACAGCATAGCGTGCCGAAACCGGCACCCGTGCAGCAGCCAAAACCTGCTTACGCAGATATTTTTAAAACAGCTCCGGCACATGAGCCGCAGCCTGAACCCGTGCAGAGCGAAGTATGGAAACAGGTGGAATATACATACACTCCGCCTAAAACGGAGCCTGTTTATACCATTAACGAAGTGCGCGAGGAGTTTAAAAAGCAGGACGAAGTTGCAGCTAACGTTATAGGTTTTACCGATACTAATAACGAAACGGAAAGCATCTGGCCGATTGGGCAGGTTGACAAAACCTTTATTATTGCCCAAAGCGAGGACACGCTGTATTTAATTGACCAGCACGCCGCGCACGAGCGCATTTTGTACGATAAATTTGTTAACGTGCACAACAACATACCGGCGCAGACCATGCTGATGCCGCTGTACATTGATGTTACTGCGCACGATACGGAAATTATCGAAAAGCACCGTGAAGATTTTTCGCGCCTCGGCGTGGATATAGAACCGGCCGGTGAAGCGCTTTTAAGGGTTTCCAGCCTGCCTGCCGATATAAAGGCGGACGGTGCGGAGGATTTTATCCGCGAGATAACCAAAATGCTGAGCGAGATGAAAAACATAAGCCCAAGCGATTTGCGCCAGAACATGCTGCACATGATGGCCTGCAAGGCGGCGATAAAAGCCGGCGAGGTGCTGAATATGCGCCAGATGCGCCAGTTGATTATTGATTTGTGCAATACGGAGCATCCGTTTACCTGCCCGCATGGACGTCCGTGTATGATTGAAATAAGCTCGGCAGAGCTTTATAAAATGTTTAAACGCACATGATGCAGCAGAAATTTGCCGTAACGGCAGGGCGCAACAGCGGGCTCCAGTGGCAGGCGCGCGCCTGGGCACAGGGGTTTGGCGTGCCGTACCTGCGCCGCGGGCGCAGCGGCAGTTTGGAAGAACTGTGCCAAAAACATAACGTAAGCGCGCTTTTGGTGGCAACAAAACTTGGCCCGCAGGTATTTACGGAAGAAGGCAGGTTCTTTTTTCACCCCAGTATGGCCGATTTGCGCTTAAAACACGTTGCCGCAGGAGAAAGCGACCACTTAATAGAAGCGCTGGCCTTAAAACCTGGCATGAAAGTGCTGGACTGCACTTTGGGGCTTGCCAGCGATGCGATTGTGGCAAGCTACGCGGTAGGTGCCGCAGGCAAAGTTGTTGGCGTGGAAGCATCGCCGCTGCTTGCTTTTGTTGTGGCACGTGGGCTTGCCTGCTATGAAACCGGCAGGCAGGACGTTGACGCAGCCATGCGCAGAATAAAAGCTGTACACGCTAAGGCGGATGATTATTTGATGAATGTGCCGCCGGACAGTTTTGACGCGGTTTATTTTGACCCTATGTTCCGCTTCGGCGTAAAAACTTCGGCCAACATGAAGCCGCTGCGGCCGCTGGCCTACGAAAAGGAAATTAACACGGAGATAATAGAACTGGCGCTGAAAGCCGCACCGCGCGTTGTTATTAAAGAGCGCAGCGAAAGTTTTCTGCGCAGCCTGGGCTGTACGGAAATTCAGGGCGGCAGGTACAGCCGCGTAAAATACGGAATTATCAGGAGATAGTTATGAAAAAGCAAATAGCCGTTATTCTCGGCCCTACGGCAACGGGCAAAAGCCACTGCGGCATAGCCCTTGCCCAAGCGCTGGACGGCGAAATTATATCGGGCGACTCAATGCTCGTATACCGCGGCATGGATATCGGCACGGCCAAACCTACGGCGGAAGAACTGGCGCTTGTGCCGCACCATATGGTGGATATTCTGCCGCCGGAAGCCTCGTTTAACGTGGTTGATTTTAAAGAGCGCGCCGAAAGGCTGATTGACGAAATTACAGCGCGCAGCAAACTGCCCATTATAGTTGGCGGCACGGGGCTTTACATTAAGGCGCTGCTTGAAGATTACAAGTTCAGCTCCAAAGGTGAAGATTCCGCACTGCGCGCGGAGCTTGAAGCGCTTTTGGCTGAACAGGGCAAGGAAGCGCTTTATGCCAGGCTTGAAAAATCTGCACCGGCAGAAGCCGGGAAAATAGATATTAACAACACACGCCGTGTGATACGCGCTATTGAAGCCGCTGAAAGCGGGGACGACCTTTCGCACAGCAAAAGCGAAGAACTTGTTTATGACGCTGCCGTTTTTGGCCTGCGCATGGAACGCAGCGTGCTGTACGAGCGCATTAACCGCCGCGTGGATGTTATGCTGGAGCAGGGGCTGATAGAAGAAACGCGCCGCCTGCTTGAAGAAGGAGTGCCGGAAACGGCGCAGTCCATGCAGGCTATCGGCTACCGGCAGACAGTGCTGTACTTAAAGGGCGAGTGGGATAAGGCTACCGCCGTTGACAAAATTAAACAGGCAACGCGCAATTTTGCCAAAAGACAGTTTACCTGGTACAAAAAAATGCCGTATGTAAAATGGTTTAACCTTGACGCAGAACCCAATTATGAAAATGTTACGGCAGAAATGATTAAAACAGTTGTAGAAAAGTTTAGAAAATAATATTTTAAGCAAAAATACCACCCAGTTGTGATGGTATTTTTTGTATAAAGAAAACCCCGCGTCTATGATATGCACCTAAAAAGTTGGACATAATAATTAAGCTGTACGTAAGGACTTGGTCCGGTATTCTACCGAACTGAGTCCTTTTAATTTTACCTTTATCCTCCGGTTATTGTAATAATCTATATATTCGTCTAACTTCTCTCTAAAATCTTCTATTGACTCAAATTTCTCTAAATAAAATAATTCTGATTTTAACAGCCCAAAGAAATTTTCCATTACGGCATTATCCAAACAGTTTCCTTTCCTTGCCATGCTTTGGATTATACCATTTTCTTTTAACAGCTTTCGGTAGATTTCATGTTGATATTGCCACCCCTGGTCGCTATGCAGTAGTAAGCAATCTATTTTTCCTGTCTGTTTAATTGCCTGCTTTACCATATCTGTTACCTGTTTTAATACAGGACGCTCTGATACTTTATAGCTTATTACCTCACCGTTGTACAGGTCTATAATTGGCGATAGGTACAGATTCTTGCCAAATAACGCAAATTCTGTTATATCCGTTGCCCATTTTTCATTTGGCTTGTCTGCTTTAAAATTTCTTTGCAGAATATTAGGCGCAGCTTTCCCGCGTTCACATTTATAAGATTTATATTTCTTTAATCTTACTTTGCAGGTTAAACCGGTTTGTTTCATCAGCTTCATTACTACTTTATGGTTTACTTCAAAACCTTTTCTTCTAAGCTCTAAGGTTACGCGCCTGTAACCGTATCTGCCTTTATTATCTATGCAGATACGGTTTATTGCTTCTTTCAGCTTACTATATTTATCGCCTTGATTTATACTTTTCATAACGGCATAGTAAGTGCTTTTTGCCATGCCTGTATATTCCAATAGCTTTTTTAAAGGATATTCTGCCCTTAATTCAGAGATTATTAACGCTGTCTTTTGCGTCTTTCTTCTTCTTCCTGCTGAATTAAGGCGTTGTACTTTTTTAAGAAAGCGTTCTCTATTTTAAGGAAAGCGTTTTCGGCTTCCAGCTGTTCAAGATAAGTAGGTTCAGGTTTTTGTTTACGTTTTTTAGGTTTATATTTCATTGACGGCCTGCCTTTTTTAGGCGGCAGCCCTGATTTGCCGTAGGCAAGGTATTGTTTTCCCCATTGACGGATAGTTGAATTATTGGGGATAGCGAAAAGGGTTGCCATTTCCTTTAATGATAACCCATGTTGCCAGCGGTGCTCAAGGACTTTTTGTTTAAAATCTGGGGAATATGAACGGTTTTTATGAAGGAGCTGGTTAAAGCCGCCGTGGTTGTAATGGGCGAGCCAGTCACGTAATGGACGGCTGTCTGGTATTGCCAACATTCTGCAAACATATTTTACGGCATTACCGTCTAAAACCATTTGTACTGCTTTAATTTTAAATTCGTCTGAATACTTACTCATGAAAAAACTGCATCTCTAAAAGTTTTTGTCTAACTTTTGGGGTGCAGTTCACTTAGGGGTGGGAGCGATGCCGGTGTTTTTTTTGTAAGCTACTTTCATTCCTTCGGCAGCGTATAATTTTCAACGGCGGCAATAAAATCATTATCATCCGCGTGGGCGGTGCGCAGAGTTTTTAATGCAGCAAAATCTTTCAGTTCCTTGCCCCACATAAAAGCGTCGCGGTCATCGTAGCAGGCGGCAACAACTGGCGCTTTTGCGTCAACCGGTGTTTTGCCGTCAAGGTCGGTAAAAATAATATAGCAGTTATCAAAATCAAGCCCGTAAACGCTGATGTGTTCTTCTTCGGTAGGTGCGCTCCAACAGCCAAGCGCTTCAAATTCTTTTTGCAGTGACATAGTGTAACCACCTTTTAAACTTTATTTAATCATAGCATATAAAATTTTACGTTGTTTGTCCATAAAACTTGCAACAAAATCTGCAAAAAATTCTGCGATAGTGTATAATAGACAGGTAAGGCCGCAAAGGAGTTGACGGAGTATGAAAAAATATCAGCCCGGAGCAAATATGCAGGTGCTTTTTATTTGCCCAAAATGCGGCAGGCAGCTTGCATGGGCTTTGCCTGCGGCAGAAATGCAGTGCCCGAAATGCGGTACATGGGTAAATAATAAAAACCGCAAGGGCAGGGGGCATGATGTTTTTTTACCTCCCGGAAGCGACCAGACGGTACTGTTTTAAGTGAGTCGCCATTTAGTGCCGGGCTGAAAGCGAAGCCCATAAATGTGCCAGCGAAGCTACGCAGATTTTGCGATTGAATAATGAGCAAAATCTACGTTCCTTAATTGGCGTTTAAACAGGCGATACATATTAATAAATTTATTAACAAAAATTACAATATGAAAGAGGTATGAATTGTGAAGATTTTTATGGATACCGCCAATGTAGCGGAAATTGCAGAAATGGCAGCGCTGGGCGTTGTATACGGCGTTACCACTAACCCAAGCCTGATTGCCAAAAGCGGCAGAACTCAGGCCGAAGTTATTCCCGAAATTTGCAGCCTTGTTGACGGCCCTGTAAGCGCCGAAGTTATCAGCACCGACTGCGAAGGCATGGTTGCCGAAGCGCGCAGGCTGATGAAAATTTCCGACAAGGTTGTTGTAAAAATTCCGTGCATTGCCGAAGGTTTAAAAGCCGTTAAAATTCTTGCCAAAGAAGGCATTAAAACCAATGTAACTCTGGTATTCAGCCTGCCGCAGGCACTTATGGCAGCGCGTGCCGGTGCAACCTATGTAAGCCCGTTTATCGGCCGTTTGGACGATATTGGCGAAAACGGTGTGGCGCTGGTAGAAAACATGGTTAAGGTTTTCCGCCAGTACAATCTCGATACGCAGATTATTGCCGCCAGCATCCGCAATATGGAGCACGTTGAAAAAGTTATGCTCGCCGGTGCGGATATTGCAACAATTCCTACCAAAGTTTTAAAAGAGATGCTTCTGCATCCGCTTACCGATAAAGGCCTTGCCCAGTTCCTTGAGGATTATAAAAACAGCCTTAAATAAATTTATAAAGCGTTTAAACGGCGGCTTAACGGCTGCCGTTAATTTTTTATCTGCATAAGCAGGATTTTTTTGAAATGCATAGAATATAGTTTAACGGAAAAAATCAACAGGTGAGGCGGTTAACCCCGCAATCTTAATAGGGAAGCCGGTGCAAATCCGGCGCAGTCCCGCTACTGTAATGGCGAGCTGTCTGCAAAATGTCACTGAAGCAATGCTTTGGGAAGGCGCAGCACGGCGATGAACCTGAGCCAGGAGACCTGCCTGTTACGAGTATCACAGCCTACGGGGGATAGGCGGGTATTTGCATATCGTTTTTGAAGTATATCCTCTTTGTTATAAAGGGGATTTTTTGTTTATAGAAAGGAGTTTTTGTATGCCGGCTAAAATTGTTTTGGTAACCGGCGGGGCACGCAGCGGCAAAAGCGAATTTGCCGAAAAATATGTGCTGCATTACGGCGCAAAATGCGCTTACATTGCTACCGCCGAAATTCTGGACGAAGAAATGGCTGAACGTGTACGTTTGCATAAAGCGCGCCGCCCCCGGACGCGCTGGATAAACTTTGAAGCCCCCTATAATGCGCACGAGGTTTTGTGCGAAGCTGCGCAGGAAGCTGATGCAGTGCTGTTTGACTGCCTTACGCTTTACATGAGTAATTTATTGTACGGAAAAAACGCACCGCAGGGCACAACGGAAGAAAAAGCGCAGGTTGTTAAGGCAGAAATTGCCAAACTGATTGAAGCTGCTGAAGCAGGCGGCAAAATTACGGTGTTTGTAACAAACGAAGTTGGCGCGGGCATTGTGCCGGAAAATGCCATGGCACGCGAATACCGCGACATTGCAGGCTGGGTGAACCAGCAGGTGGCGGAAGCCGCGGACAGCGTATTTTACTGCGTGGCAGGACAGGCAGTTGATATGAAGAAACTGGCGTTTAAATTTGAGGAGGAATAAAATGCAGGATATTATAGTTCCGCCGCTGAACAAAGAAGCGGCAGAAATTGTGCATAAAAACTGGCAGGCTGTGGACGAGATTCCGTATCAGCTTGGCAAAGTTGAAAAAATGGTTGAAAAATATGCCGCTATTTGCGGTACGCCTGATTTTGAAGGCAAAATAAAAAGCGCTATGCTTTTAATGTGCGGCGACCACGGCATTGCCAAATACGGCGTCAGCGCTTATCCGCAGGAAGTTACCATGCAGATGATTAACGGCTATATGCGCGGCACTGCCGGTGCCAACGTAATGGCGCGCCACGCCGGTGCGGATGTGTTTGTTGTTGACATGGGCACAACTTTTGATTTGAGCCACTTGCCGAAAGTGCGCAATGAAAAGGTTGCCTGGGGCACGGAAGATTTTACCAAAGGCCCTGCCATGACGCGTGAGCAGGCCGAAATGGCATTGGAACGCGGCATGAAAGTTGCCGGTGAGTGCATTGATAAAGGCTACAACATGCTGGTAACGGCAGAAATGGGCATCGGCAACACAACCTCCACCGCGGCTATCGTATCGGCATTTACAGGCCTTGCGCCGGAGCTGACCGTTGGACGCGGCACCGGCATTAACGATGAACGCATGAAGGTTAAACGCCAGGTTGTTGCGGATGGTTTGGCAGTAAACAAGCCTGAGCTGGGAATTGCCATGGATATTTTATGCAAAGTTGGCGGGTATGACCATGCCGGGCTTGCCGGTATGATTATTGAAGGCGCACGCCGCCGCGTACCGACCATGGTTGACGGCGTGAACGCAACGGCTGCGGCACTGCTTGCTTACGGCATTGAGCCTGCCTGCGCGGATTATATGTTTTGTTCGCATTTATCGGCGGAAATTTCTCACGCCAAAATGCTGGAAATTTTAAATTTAAAACCGATTGTCGATGCAGGCATGCGCCTCGGCGAAGGTACGGGCGCTTCGCTGGCCATTGTAATTTTGCAGTCGGCTCTTGATTTATACAAAAACTTAACCGCAGGTGAGCAGAATGCGTGATTTTATTACCTGCCTGGAATTTTTAACGCGCATCCGTTTCAGCCACCGTACGGACTGGCGTGATGAGGATTTTTCGCGCAGCGTGCCGTATTTTCCGCTGGTGGGGCTGGTTATAGGCGCGTTTTTGGGTGCAGTTAATTACGCTTTGGTAATGGTTGCCGCGCCTGATTTTATGCGTGCTGCGCTTTTGATTTTAGCGGAAATTATTATTACCGGCGGGTTGATGTACGACGGTTTTATGGATACTTCCGACGGCGTTTTTTCTGCGCGCAGCCGTGAACGCATGCTGGAAATTATGAAGGACAGCCATGTAGGCTCTAACGCCGTGCTGGCTGTAATAGTGCTTATTTTACTGAAGGTATCGGCATACCTTGCCATTTACCCACAGCTCTTGACGCCGGCGCTGATTGCCATGAGCGTGGCAACGCGCACTTTTATGGTAATTTTTATCGTCAACTTTCCCTACGCGCGCAAAACCGGCATCGGGCATATGTTTACCATGTATGCTAAAAAAAGCTACACGGTTATCGCGCTGGTGCTTGGCATTGGCATAACGGCACTGTGCGGCATACATTACCTGCTGGTGATGGCAGTTACTTTTGTGCTGGTATTTGGCATTGCCAAATTTTTGCAAAGCCAGCTGGGCGGACTGACAGGCGACACCTACGGCGCGCTGACGGAATGCGGCAACGTGCTGTACCTGCTTACGCTGATAATTGGCGGACGCTTTTTGGTGCTTGGTTTTTATACTTACCACAGCATATTTAGTTTGTTTTAAGGATGGTGCAAAATGGAAATAGATGTTTTGGCTGGCACGATGCAGCCTGTTGATAAAACGATAGCGGCAAAAGCGCAGGAGCGTTTTGATAATTTAATTAAACCGGTCGGTTCACTGGCAAAACTTGAAGAAATGGCTACTCGCTATGCGGCAATTTACGGCAGCGCAGATAAAAATGACGTAAATTTTCCTTGTAAAACAGTGCTTTTCTGGACTGACGACGCCCTTACAGCGGCAGAATATATGCAGGGAACGAAACCTGCCTGCGTGCTTGCGGAAAATTCCGGCGTTAAAAGCCAGACTTTTTTTGTAACGTCTGAAAGCATTGAAGAAGCACTGCTTGAAGGTGCGCTTCTGGCAAAAGAAGCAATAGGAACAAACGGCGGCCAGCAGGTGCTGGCACTTGGCTGCGTTGACAGCAGCGTGCCGCAATATAATAAAGAAAGCCTTGAAGCTGACGGTTATGATTTTTTAAATCAGCTTGGCAGCAGAACCATTGCCGCTATGGCAGGCGCAGTTTTGCAGGCAGCGGCTTTAAAAGTGCCGGTAATGCTTGACGGTGCAGCATCCTGCCTTGCAGCACTTGCAGCGGTAAAATATAATGCTGCTGCGGCAGATTACGTTTTTGCCGGGCATGTATCCGCAGAAGCGGGCATGGAAGAACTGCTGCAAAAATTGGGGCTTTCCGCGCCGCTGAGGCTTGATATTAAAATATGCCGCGGCGAAGGCGCAATACTTGCGCTCAGCCTTTTGGACGCAGGCATTAAGGCTTATAAGGAAATGGAAACTTTTGCCGAAGCGGGCGTACACGTTGAGGTAAAAGAATTTTCGCACGCAGAAGAAATTAAGGCAGGCAAACAGGGGGCAAAATAATGGGCAGGCTATATTTAATCAGGCATGGGGAAACCGATTCCAACAAAAGTTTCCGCTTTCAGGGGCAAACCGATATTGAACTGAACGAAAAAGGACTGGCGCAGGCTGAACTTTTGGCAGAGCATTTTAAAACTATCCGCCTTGATGCCGTATACAGCAGCAGTTTAACGCGCGCACGGCAGACGGCGGCACCGCTGGCGGCAGTACACGGGCTTGAAGTGCAGCCGGTTGAAGATATTAAGGAAATTGCTTTTGGCAAGTGGGAAGGGCTTACCTATAACCAGATTAATGATGCCGGCCTTGGGCAGATTGACGAATTTTTTAAAAATCCGGCGCTGTGCCATGTGCCGGGCGGCGAGAATTTTACGGATGTAGCCGCACGTGTAGAGCCGTTTTTTAAACGCTGCCTTGCGGAAATGGATGAAAAAGATATTGCCGTTGTTTCGCACGGCGGCATTATCCGCGTGCTGCTGTGCCTGTTTTTAGGCGTGGATTTAAACAAAATATGGAATTTCAGCGTTGGCAACTGCAGTACAACCACACTGGCAAAATGGCGCGGCTACAATACTGTACTTGAATGTACCAATGAAACATATTATTTGCGTTAAATTTTATTAGAATATTGTAAAAAACAGCCATGATATATTGACATTTGTATTTTAAAAAGATATACTTTAAATAGTATATCTCAGCCGGTTCATATAGGGTTCATATCTTCTTTTTAATGCTGCTTGCATTTTTATCGAAGCCGTGGCAAATCTATGAAGTCCTCATGGGGTATGATTAATGTAAGGAGCTGATAAGCAATGAAAGAAGACAAAACTTTAGTATGCAAGGAATGTGGCAAAGAATTTATTTTTTCCGCTTCCGAACAGGAATTTTATGAATCCAAAGGCTTTACCAACGAACCGGGCCGCTGCCCTGCATGCCGTCAGGCACGCAAACAGCGTCTTGGCATTGTAAGCGAGCGTCCGGAACGCCAGATGTATCCGGCGGTTTGCGCTGAATGCGGCAAAGAAACCGAAGTTCCGTTCAAACCTTCCGAAGACCGTCCGGTTTACTGCCGTGACTGCTACAACGCACATCACAGAAAATAATAAACAAATACAGCCTGCCGTAAAAATGCGGCAGGTTTTTTGTTTATTTCAGCGAATTTTATAAATAATGTGACAGAAACTTTGAGAAAGTTTCACTCAATATGGTATAATAATTTAATAAGAAGAAATTGGGGGTCATTTTATTTTAGAACTTAAAGAGATTTCGGTTGCCGATAAGGAATTGTTTGAAAGCTACATGTCGCGCCCTTATTACCGCGGCTCTGAATGTGCTTTCGGCAATTTGTTTATGTGGCAGACCTGCTATGATATTTTTTGGACTGAAGCGCACGGCTTTTTGGTGCTGAAAGTAAAAAGAAATGATGTTGACTTCTTTTTACAGCCGTTTGGCGGCAAAGACGAAGATTTGCCTTTATTAATGAAAGAAATTAAAGAATACCATAACGGCAAACCGTTTGAAATACACGGCATTTATGATGACGGCAGGGAAAGGCTGTTAAAAGCGTTTCCTGATTTGGAAATTACCGATGACCGTGATAACTGGGACTATGTGTATTTGCAGCAGAACCTGGCAACGCTTGCCGGGCGCAAATACCACGGTAAAAAGAACCACTGCAATGCTTTTGTAAAAGAGCATCCCGATTATGTTTACGAAGAAATGAACAGAAGCAATATTGAAGAATGTCTTGCTTTTGGCGATATGTGGTGCGAGCGCCGCATGTCGGACGACCCTTCGCTGGTATGCGAAAAATGCGCTATCCATGAAGCGCTTGATAATTTTGAAGCCTTAAAGCTGCGCGGCGGCGTTATCCGCATTGACGGCAAGGTTGAAGCATTCAGCTTTGGCGAAAAAATTAATGACGATACTGCCGTTTTGCATGTAGAAAAGGCCAATCCGGAAATACGCGGGCTTTATGCCGTTATTAACCGTGATTTTGCCAAAAATGCGTGGGGCGACGTTACCTATCTTAACCGCGAGGAAGATATGGGGCATGAAGGCCTGCGTATGGCAAAAGAATCGTATAAACCGGAATTTATGGTAAAAAAATATTCCACTATTTTTAAATAACAGAGGTTTGTATGGATTTCAGGCTTTTAAACTCTGCTTTTTTGCCGCAGGCGGCAGAATTATGGGATTACTGCTTTGAAAAAAAGGGCGACCCGTTTTACAAATGGTATTTTAGCGAGTACTGTTTAAAGCAAAACAGCGTTATAGGCGGGTTTGACGGCGATAAATTAGCGTGTATGCTGCATTTGAACCCGTATGCAATTACGCTGCGCGGGCAAACACTGCGCCTGCCGTATATTGTAGGCGTGGCAACTGCGCCGGAATACCGCGGGCAGCACCTTACGCGCCCGCTGCTGGAAACGGCATTTACCGTTCTGCGTGCGCAGGGAGCGGCTTTTGCGCTTTTAATGCCAATTAACCCGGCAATTTATAAACCCTATGGGTTTGATTACTGCTATTACCGCCATTATTACCAAATGCCGCTGGCAGAATTGAAAAAACTGCCGCCGGTGCATAATATAAAAATAACCCGTTGTGCAGATATTACAGAAGGGTTGGATGAGCTTGCCGCTGTTTACGAAGCCTGCGGGCAGGAGTTAAACGGCCTGGCAGTACGCAGCATGGCAAAATGGCAGGAGCTTTTAAACGGCTATAAAGCCGAAAAAGTAATGCTTGCCATAGCTTTTGCAAACGGCAGCCCTGCCGGTTATATGCTGTATTCGCTTGATGCAGGCACTTTTAAAGTGCAGGAGCTGCTTGCGCTCAGGCATGAGGCACAAACGGCGCTTCTGCGTTATGCAGCCGGGCATTTAAGTGATGCCGCTAATTTTGAATGGCTGGCAGAACCCGGCAACCTGGCGTATCTTGATTTTGCCGGAAGCACATACAGCGGCAGTTTAAAACCGTTTATGATGGCGCGCTGCATTAATATCCGCAAAGCGTTGGAGCTTTTGCCGGTGCCGCAGAATGTAAGCGGCGAAGCAGTACTTTTAATTACCGACAAATTTTTGCCGCTGAATAACGGGCTTTTAAAAATAACTGCCCAAAACGGCGCGTTAACTCAGGCCAGCACCATTGAAAACGAAGAAATTACAATGGACAGCGCAGCCTTTACGCAGCTGTATTTCGGCACTTTCAGCTTTGAAGAGCTGGTGCGTGCCGGAAAAATTAAAGTTCATAATCCGCAGAAAAGCGGTTTTTTGCAGGCGTTGTTTACCAAATGCCGTAATTATATTAACGAGTACTATTGAAAATTGAGCAGGGAGGCTGATTTAATGGACGAAATCAGACGCATTTTTGTAGAAAAGAAAGAAGCTTTTGCCGTTGAAGCAAGAGGCCTTTTGGCTGATTTGCAAACCAACCTCGGTATGAAAGGCTTAACCGGCATCCGTGTTATTAACCGCTACGACGTTATGGGCGTAACGGATGAGGAATTTGCCGCAGCCAAAGCGCTGGTGCTTTCCGAACCGCCGGTTGATACCGTTGAAGAAGAACTGGAAGTACCTGCAGGCTGCCGTGCTTTTGCGGTAGAATTTTTGCCGGGCCAGTATAATCAGAGGGAAGACTTTGCTGCTCAGTGCATTCAGCTTATTACGCAGAAAGAACGCCCGCTGGTATCTTCTGCTAAAGTTTATATTTTGTCCGGCACAATCAGTGATGATGAGTTTGCTAAAATTAAGGCTTACTGCATTAACCCGATTGAAGCACGTGAAGCTGCCTGGGAAAAACCGCAGACTTTGGTGCAGGCCTGCGAAGAACCGCAGAAAATTAAAAGCGTGGAAGGCTTTTTAACCTTTACCAAAGAAGAAATGGAGGCTTACCGCACTGCCAACGGCTTTGCCATGAGCCTTGACGATTTGCTGTGGTGCCAGAAATATTTTAATGAAGAACACCGTGAACCGACCATTACCGAGATTAAAGTGCTCGATACTTACTGGTCTGACCACTGCCGCCATACCACTTTTATGACGCAGATTGAAGATGTGGAAATTGAGCCGGGGCTTTACACTCAGCCGGTACAGGCTGCCCTTGACAAATATATGGAAGCGCGCGACGAAGTGTACGGCGCCGATACCAAACGCCCTGTTACCCTGATGGACATTGCCGTTATCGGCATGAAAAAATTGCGTGCCGAAGGCAAGCTGGACGATTTGGACGAATCGGAAGAAATTAACGCCTGCACCATTGTTGTGCCTATTGAAGTTGACGGCAAAACCGAAGAATGGCTGCTGCTGTTTAAAAACGAAACCCATAACCACCCGACGGAAATTGAACCGTTCGGCGGTGCTGCAACCTGCCTCGGCGGCGCTATCCGCGACCCGCTTTCCGGCCGTGCCTATGTATATCAGGCTATGCGCGTAACCGGCGCTGCCGACCCGCGCGTACCGGTGGAAGATACTCTGCCCGGCAAACTGCCGCAGCGCAAAATTACTATCGGCGCGGCAGCTGGCTACAGTTCTTACGGCAACCAGATTGGCCTGGCAACCGGCCATGTACAGGAATACTATCACGATAAATTCGTGGCAAAACGCATGGAAGTAGGCGCTGTTGTAGGCGCTGTTCCGCGTAACCTTGTAAAACGCGAAGTGCCCGAACCAGGCGACCTTTTAGTGCTGCTCGGCGGCAGAACCGGCCGTGACGGCTGCGGCGGCGCAACGGGTTCTTCCAAGGAACATACCGTTGATTCGCTGGCAAGCTGCGGTGCGGAAGTACAGAAGGGCAACCCGCCGACAGAACGTAAAATTCAGCGTTTGTTCCGCAACCCGGAAGTTACGCCGATGATTAAACGCTGCAACGACTACGGCGCAGGCGGCGTATCCGTTGCCAACGGCGAACTTGCCGACGGCCTTGTAATTGACCTTGACAAAGTGCCGAAAAAATACGAAGGCCTTGACGGTACGGAACTTGCCATTTCCGAATCTCAGGAACGCATGGCGCTTGTTATTGCTCCCGAAAATATTAAGAAATTTATTGCCTTTGCTGATGAGGAAAACCTTGAAGCAACCGTTATCGGGCAGGTTAGCGATAACAGAAGGCTTGTAATGTACTGGCGCGGCGATAAAATCGTTGACCTTTCCCGTGACTTTTTGAATACCAACGGCGTTGCCCAGCATGCAGACGTTAAAGTTTGCAATGTTGAAGGTGAATGCGTATTTGATAAACTGCCGGCAGAAGTTGCTGCGGCAGACGGTTTGAAAAACGCATGGCTTGCTAACCTCGGACGCCTTAATGTTTGCAGCCAGAAAGGGCTTTCCGAACGCTTTGACAGCACTATCGGCCGCGGCACAGTGCTGATGCCGTTTGGCGGCAAACGCCAGCTTACTCCGTCCGAAGGCATGGTTGGCAGACTGCCCGTGCTTCACGGCAAAACCACGGCGGCATCCGTTATGGCGTGCGGCTACAACCCGGAAGTTGCCTGCTGGAGCCCGTTCCACGGCGCACTGTATGCTGTTGTGGAATCTGTAACCCGTGCTGTTGCACTTGGTGCAGACCCGGCAAAACTGCGCCTTACCTGCCAGGAATATTTCCCCAAACTGCATAATACCGAGCTTTGGGGCCAGCCCTTTGCTGCACTTTTAGGCGCATTTACCGCGCTGGACGCTTTGGAACTGCCTGCTATCGGCGGCAAAGACAGCATGAGCGGCACATTTATGGATAAAACCGTTCCGCCGACGCTTGTTTCCTTCGCGGTTGACGTTATCGACGGCGACAAAGCCGTATCGGCAGAATTTAAAAATGCCGGTAGCAAGGTTGTATTCCTTTCCTGCCCGCGCGAAACTACGGAAGTACCGGATTTTGGCGCGCTGAAAGCAAATCTTACCGCAGTGCATAAAGCCATTCTGGCTGGTAAAATTACTGCTGCGGCAGCCGTTAAAGAAGGCGGCATTGCTGCGCTTGTAACAACAATGTGCCTTGGCAACAGCCTTGGTTTTGAATTTATTAAACCCTATAACGATACTGACGGACTGTTTACTTTGCAGCCCGGCGGCATGGTGCTTGAACTTGCAGAAGGCACAGAACCCGAGGACCTGTTTGAAGGTCTCGACTACATGCTGCTTGGCCATACTTCTGAAAAACAGGTCATCGCCATTAATGACGATGTTATCCCCATGGGCGAAGCAGAAAAAGCTTACAGCACTCCGCTGGAAGGCATTTTCCCGTCCAAAACCGATGAAAAAGACGATAAAGATATTGACATGCCGCTTTACAAGGCAGAACTGCCTTTAACTGCACCGGTAACAATTGCCAGACCGCGCGTATTTATTCCGGTATTCCCGGGCATTAACTGCGAATACGACAGCGCCCGTGCTTTTGAAGACGCCGGTGCTGTGGCTGAAACCTTTATTGTGCGCAACCTCACCCCGCAGGCAGTAGAAGAATCCGTTGCCAAAATGGTTGAAATGATTGACAATGCCCAGATTGTAATGCTTCCGGGTGGTTTCAGCGCCGGTGACGAACCGGACGGCAGCGGCAAGTTCATTGCTACCATGCTGCGCAACCCGCGCATTAAAGAAGCTATCGAACGCCTGCTTAACGACCGCGACGGTTTGATGCTCGGCATCTGCAACGGCTTCCAGGCACTTGTTAAACTCGGCCTTGTGCCTTATGGCGAAATCCGCGAAATGTCTGCTGACAGCCCGACTCTTACCTTCAATAATATCGGCCGCCACGTTTCGCAGATTGTTAACACCCGCGTTGTTTCCAATAAATCTCCGTGGTTCAGCGCCGTTGAACCGGGCGAAATTCACTCTGTTGCCGTATCTCACGGCGAAGGCCGCTTCTATGCGCCGGAAGAAACAATTAAAGCATTGTTTGCCAACGGGCAGGTTGCAACACAGTATGTTGATGAAAACGGCAAACCCACCATGGCAATGCCGTACAACCCCAATGGTTCGCTGTATGCTATTGAAGGCATTACCAGCCCCGACGGCAGAATTTTGGGTAAAATGGGCCATACCGAACGTTTTGTACCGGGCCTGTTTAAAAACATCAGCGGCAATAAAGACCAGAAAATCTTTATCAGCGGCGTAAATTATTTTAAATAAGCATTAAAATGTTTTACCGCCCTTGCTTAAACGGTGAGGGCGGTATTATTTTTATGTAAAGCTGAATACGCAATGAATAAATCTTTTCAAATTCAGCAAAATGCAACGGCTCCTACGTGCGTGAACACGGCTGCGCTGCGGTTCACGCATTTTTGTAAATACTTAAAATGAAGCCGCCGTTGTTTTGTCTTGAATTTTCAAAGGTTTACCCATTGCGTATTTATATTATAGTTGTATAAAATATAAAAGCAGTCAATTTTTATTTTAAAAGAGTTAGGTAAATATGAGGCGAATGATTTATGCTGTTAAGTGAGAGCAAAAACTGCGGCGGCTGAAATTAAAATACATAAGTAAGAGAGGTCAGCCGCGCAGCCTGACCGGAATCGGAGGAGCCGCAGCATTTTTGCAGAACTGAAACAGCGTGAATCATTTGCGGTGAGTTTTAATAATAAAAAATTTACTTTGCAAGCGAAGGAATATTATGGATAATTTACAAAATTTACAGCCCTGGCAGCAGGTTCAGGGCATTTATGTGCATATACCGTTTTGCAGGCAAAAATGCCTGTACTGCGATTTTAATTCGTACGCCGGTTTTGGGGCGGAGGTAATGGCAAAATACGCTGCTGCGGTATGCAAAGAAATTGCCGGGCGCAGGAAAGATGTGCCTGTAAACGACAATGCTTCAATTTATTTTGGAGGCGGTACACCAAGCCTTTTACCGGCTGAAGCTATAAAAGAAATTACGGACGCTTTAAAAAAGTACGGCTGGTGGCAAAATCCGTGCGAGGCATCTATCGAGGCAAATCCCGGTACTGTTGATTTGCCGAAACTGAAAGCACTGCGGCAGTCAGGGTTTGACCGCATCAGCTTTGGCGTGCAGAGTTTAAACGATGTAGAATTAAAAGCAATAGGGCGCGTGCATAATGCAGCCGAAGCATTGGAAGCAATAGAACTTGCCAAACAGGCAGGGTTTAAGCGCATTAATGCCGACGTTATTTACGGCCTGCCGGGGCAGACTATGGCAAGTTTAAAGGAAACGCTTACGCGGCTTTGCAGTACCGGCATTGAGCATTTATCTGTTTATGGGCTGATTGTTGAAGATGGCACGCCGCTGCAAAAAATGACAGAAGCGGGGAAGATAATTTTGCCGGATGAGGACAAAGCTGCCGATATGTACGAATTTGTACAGGAGTTTTTAAAAACTCAGGGCTTTGAACGTTATGAAATATCAAACTATGCGCGCGGCAAAGCGTACAGCCGCCATAACCTTGTGTACTGGCATTATTACCCGTATGCGGCATTTGGCGCGGGTGCCTGCGGTTTTAACGGCAGCGCGCGTTTTACTGCTGCCGCTGAAGTACAAAACTACATACAGCTTATACAAAGCGGCGGGCAGCTTTATGATAAAGAAGAACTGCCTGTGCCGGTACAGTTTGAAGAATTTATGTTTATGAACCTGCGCAAAAAAAGCGGCGTAAGTTTAACCGAAGCAAAGCAGCGTTTCGGCATAGATGTTATGGAAAAATACGGGGCTGAAATGAAACCGTATATTGAGCATAATTTGCTTGGCTTTGATAAAGAGCTGCAGAAAATCTGCCTTACAGAAGCGGGTATGGAAGTTGGCAACCGTATTTTTGAAATTTTTGTGACGGATTAAATTTTATTTAAAAAATATATAAAAACTTATTGACAATATCTGAAGGCAGTGCTATTCTAATATCAAGATGTTAGCACTCTATTATAACGAGTGCTAACAATCCCTTCGGAGGTGGGGATATGTTAAACGAAAGAAAGAAGAAAATTCTGCAAATCATCATAGAAGATTACATTTCTACGGCAGAGCCGGTAGGTTCACGCACTATTGCGCGCAAACATGATTTGGGATTGAGCCCGGCCACCATCCGTAACGAAATGAGCGATTTGGAACTTTTGGGTTATCTGGAGCAGCCCCACACTTCAGCCGGCCGTGTGCCTTCGGCACAGGCATACAGGTTTTATGTAGATTCCATGATTGAGCCGGATACGCTGGACGATAACGACCGTACATTAATTAATACCCTGTACCGCGAACGCCAGCGCAGCATTGACGATATTTTCCTGTCAACCGCCAAAATCCTTTCGCAGATGACGCATAACGTGTCGATGGTGCTGGCAAACCAGCATTCTATCAGCCGTTTCTGCTATTTAAAATTTTTGCCGCTTGATACGAACCATGCCATTTTGTGCATTGTTACCGATGACGGCAATGTAAACAACTGCGTGGTGGAAATTCCGGCAGGCATGTCTGCCAAAGAACTGGAATACATGGCCGGGCGCATTACAAGAATGCTGGAAGGCAAAGCCGTAACGGATATCGACAAGGCGTTGCTGGATGAAGTGCAGGCAGCGGTTAAAGATGACCGGCTGCTTTTAAGTTCGCTTTTGCATGTGCTGCGCCGCATGACGCGCCCCGAAAAGGAAACCTTCTTTATGGGCGGCACAAGGCAGCTGTTAAGCCAGCCTGAATTTCGCGACATGGAAAAAGTTAAAAACCTTTTAGGTGTGCTTGAAGAAGAAAAAGTTGTGCGCAACATTTTAAAATCCGGCGAAGAATCCGGGCTGCGCATAACAATAGGCAGCGAAAATAAATTTGAAGGCATTCAGGATTGCAGCATGGTGCAGGCAACCTACCGCTTAAACGGCAAAATAGTCGGTACAATGGCGGTTTTGGGGCCTACGCGCATGCAGTATGGCAAAGTAATTGCCGTAATGGATTATCTTCATAAATATTTAAAAACGATTTTAAACAGCTGAGGAGGGACAGTATGCAGGCAGAAGATATTAAAGATACTCAGAACCCTGCGGAAGGAGCAGCGGAAAATGCTGAAGCGCCCGCTGAAGAAAAGGTAAACGCCGGTGAAGCAGCAGCCGGAAATGCAGAAAACGCACAACCGGAAGAAGCAAAGCCGGAAGAACCCCAGAAAGATGAAAAAGATGAAAAAATCGAAGAACTGCAAAACCGACTGATGCGTTTGCAGGCCGATTTTGAAAATTTCCGCAGACGCAATGCTGCCGAACGCGAACAGCTTTCAACCTTCGTTACGGCAGATGTTGTCGGCAAGTTTTTAAAAGTGCTCGATAACTTTGAAAGAGCCGAGCAGAGCGTAAAAACTACAAACGATATGTCTGCTATCGTAGCCGGCATGGAAAAAATCAAACGGCAGTTTGAACAGGCTTTTAAAGAGCTTGAAGTTGAAGAAATCCCCGCAGAGGGGCAGAAATTTAACCCGGAACTGCACGAAGCCGTAATGCGCGGGCAGAACCCGGATTTAGAGGATGAAAGCATTGAGCAGGTTTTTGAAAAAGGTTACAGGCTGCGCAATAAAATCATCCGCCACAGCAAAGTTAAAGTAATAAGCAACGATTAAGTTGCATTCTTTATACAGTGTAAATTTGAGGAGGAAAAAACATCATGTCTAAAGTAATTGGTATTGACTTAGGTACTACTAACTCTGTAGTAGCTGTTATGGAAGGCGGCGAACCGACCGTTATCACTAACCAGGAAGGCAGCAGGCTGACCCCGTCCGTTGTAGGTTTTTCCAAAAACGGCGAACGTCTGGTAGGCCAGCTGGCAAAACGCCAGGCTGTTTCCAACCCGGACAGAACCATCAGCTCCATTAAACGCCACATGGGCACTAATTACAGAGTTGAAATTGACGACAAAAAATACTCTCCGGAAGAAATTTCCGCAATGATTCTGCAAAAATTAAAAGCTGACGCTGAAAAATATCTCGGCGAAAGCGTACATCAGGCCGTAATTACCGTTCCGGCTTACTTCTCCGACAGCCAGCGCCAGGCAACCAAAGACGCAGGCAAAATTGCAGGCCTTGAAGTTCTGCGTATTATCAACGAACCTACCGCAGCAGCACTTGCTTACGGCATTGACAAGAGCGAAGATCACACCGTTATGGTTTACGACCTTGGCGGCGGCACGTTCGATGTGTCCATCCTTGATGTAGGCGACGGCGTATTTGAAGTTAAAGCTACCAACGGCGATACTCACCTCGGCGGCGATGACTTTGACCAGCGCATTATCGACTGGATGGTTGACGAATTCAAGAAAGCCGAAGGCATTGACCTTTCCAACGACCGCATGGCTATGCAGCGTCTGCGTGAAGCAGCAGAAAAAGCTAAAATTGAACTGTCCGGCGTAATGAGCACCAACATCAACCTGCCGTTCATTACCGCTGGCGCCGACGGCCCGAAACATCTTGATATGGATTTAACCCGTGCTAAATTTGAAGAAATGACCGCAGACCTTGTTGAACGCACCATGGGCCCGACCCGTCAGGCTATGGCCGACGCAGGCATGAGCGCAAGCGACATCAACAAAGTATTGCTGGTTGGCGGTTCCACCCGTATTCCGGCTGTACAGGAAGCCATTAAAAAATTCATGGGCAAAGAACCGCACCGCGGCATTAACCCGGATGAATGTGTTGCAGTAGGCGCTGCTATTCAGGCAGGCGTACTGGCAGGCGAAGTTAAAGACGTACTGCTTCTGGACGTAACTCCGCTGTCCCTCGGCATTGAAACCGCCGGCGGCATTTTCACCAGAATGATTGACCGCAACACCACCATTCCTACTTCCAAATCTCAGATTTTCTCCACTTATTCCGATAACCAGCCTTCCGTTGATATTCACGTACTGCAGGGCGAACGCGACATGGCTGCCGACAACAAAACTCTGGGACGTTTTGAACTGTCCGGCATTCCGGCTGCACCGCGCGGAGTACCGAAAATTGAAGTTACCTTCGATATCGACGCCAACGGCATTGTAAACGTAAAAGCTAAAGACCTCGGCACCGGCAAAGAACAGAAGATTACCATTACTTCTTCCGGCACGCTTGATAAAGACGAAGTTGACCGTCTTGTAAAAGAAGCCGAAGCCAACGCCGAAGCAGATAAAAAACGCAAAGAAGCAGTTGAAGCGCGCAACCAGGCTGACAGCCTCTGCTATCAGGCAGAAAAAACCATTAAAGACATGGAAGGCAAAGGCAGCGACGAACTGATTGCCAAAGTTAAAACCGCAATGGATGCCCTGAAAGAAAAAATGAAAGGCGACGACGTTGAGGCAATTAAGAAAGCAACCGAAGAACTTACCAAACCGTTGTATGAACTGAGCGCTGAGCTTTACAAACAGACTGAAGCAGCCAAAGGTGCGGAAGCAGGTAATGCAGGTGCAGCAAACGCAGGCGGCGCTAAAAAAGCCGACGACGATGTAGTTGACGCCGAAGTTGTTGACGACGACAAGAAATAATCAGCTTAGGATGGTGTAAACCTTGGAAAAAAGAGATTACTATGACGTGCTGGGCGTTTCTAAAAGCGCAACGGCAGACGAGATAAAAAAAGCATATCGTAAACTGGCACGTCAGTATCATCCTGATGTCAACAAGGATAATCCTGATGCTGCAGAAAAGTTTAAAGAATGCTCCGAAGCATACAGTGTTTTGAGCGACGAAAAGAAACGTGCCCAGTATGACCAGTTTGGCCATGCAGCCTTTGACGGCGCTGCCGGAGCAGGCGGCGCGGGCGGTTTCGGCGGGTTTGATTTCAGCGGCTTCGGCGGCGCAGGCGGCGGTATGGAGGACATTTTTGATATGTTCTTTGGCGGCGGCGGGCGCTCCAGAGGCGGCCGTCAGGCAGGCCCGCAGCGCGGCAGCGATTTGCGCTTCGATATGGAAATTACCTTTGAAGAAGCAGCTTTCGGCGTAGAACGCGAAATTAACCTGACGCGCGACGAGCAATGCACAAAATGTAAAGGCAGCGGCGCTGAACCGGGCAGCAAGGTGGAAACCTGCCCCGAATGCCACGGCACAGGCCAGGTAAGCTTTACGCAAAACACTATGTTCGGGCAGATGCGTAACGTACGCCCGTGCAGCAGATGCCACGGCGAAGGCAAAATTATTACCGAGCCGTGCAAAGAATGTAAGGGCAAAGGCACCGTGCGCAAAACCAAAAAGCTTAAAGTTAAAATTCCTGCCGGCGTTAACGACGGTTCGCGCCTGCGCGTAAGCGGAGAAGGCGAAGCAGGTATGCGCGGCGGCCCGAGCGGCGACCTTTACGTATATCTGTATGTGAAGCCGCACAAGTTCTTTGAACGCGACGGCAACACTGTATTATGCGAAGTGCCTATTAACATTGTACAGGCAACTTTGGGCGATGAAATAAAAGTACCGACGCTGGACGGCCAGGTAATTATGAAGATACCGGAAGGCACTCAGCCGGGGCAAGTACTGCGCCTGAAAGGCAAAGGCATACCCAGCCTGCGCGGAGGCAGCCGCGGCGACCAGCTGGTACGCATAAAAGTTGTTGTTCCTAAAAAGCTGAGCGAAAAGCAAAAAGATGCGCTGCGTAAATTTGCCGATATCAGCAAGGACAACATCAACCCCGAAGAAAAAAGCTTTTTGAATAAAATTAAAGATTTGTTTAAATAACAACAAAAGCGCGTTTCCGTAAATTCGGAAGCGCGCTTTTAGTATCTTTACAGTTTTATATTTTTCTGTTACAATATGCAGGCAAATGTGCTGCCATAACGGTAGGCGGTTAGCCCTCTGCGGAGGGACTGTGACCCTCCGATAACATAGAATCCGCGTGGCGGAAATATGCTAAAGGAGGGGATAGCATGGATGTTATTGATATTTTAACTATTATTGGTTATACAATAACGGTGTTTTCCTTTGGCTATGCCCTCGGAAAAGACTGCTGCAAAAAACGGTAACGACCGCCAAGAGCCTTGCAAACTTTGACGGTCGTTACTTTAGTTAACTGATTTTCAATTTTGCGGCTGACCGTCTATCGGCAGCCATTTGTTTTTCTATAATTATTATAGCAAACAGGCGCAAAAAGTCAAATATAGTAACGCTTAACATAAAACCAACCGCGGCGTGATAAATATAAATTGACTGATTTTATAATGTACATTTCGGCCTTGTTATGATAAGATAAAAGGCGGAAATTTATATCTTTTTACTATGAGTTTTTTGAGGAGTGAAACGTAATGCAGTGGACGGAAGTCAGCTTACAGACAACGCATGAACAGGCAGATACGATTGCCGATATTTTATACAGCGCCGGTGCGCAGGGCGTGGCCATGGAAGACCCGCTTTTAATTAATCAGCTGCGCGCAAGCGGCACATGGGAGTTGTGCGATATTCCCGAACAGCAGAATACCGAGGTTGTTACCGTAACGGCTTATTACCCGGATGACGAAAAACTTTCCGAACGTTTGGAGTTTATCTCACGCGAGGTTAAAGCCGTTGAAGAACGTATCGGGCAAAAATGCGTTTTCCGCAATCCGCTGTTCCGTACACTGTGCGAGCAGGATTGGGCAAACGAATGGAAGCAGTATTTCCATGTAACCCATATCGGCAAGCACCTTGTTATTAAGCCTTCGTGGGAAAAATACGACGCTGAGGCTGATGACCTTGTTATTGAAATTGACCCCGGCATGGCCTTTGGCACCGGCACGCACCATACAACAAGTATGTGCATGGAATACCTGGAAGAAATTATTACGCCGCAGGCGGAAGTATTTGATGTTGGCACCGGCAGCGGTATTTTAAGCATTGCAGCTGCTAAACTGGGCGCCAAAAGCATTGTTGCCGTAGATATTGACGCTAACGCCGTGCGCATTGCCAAAGAAAACATTGCCGGAAACGGCCTGAGCGAAGTTATTGCAGTTAAAGAAGGCGACCTTCTGCACGGCACGGAAGGCAAGGCCGACGTGATTATTGCCAATATTATTGCCGATATTATTATTATGCTGCTGCCGGATGTTGCGCAAAAGCTGAAAGCGGACGGCAAATTCCTTGCCAGCGGCATTATAGAAGAACGTGAAGACGATATTAAAAAAGCTGCCGCGGAAAACGGGCTGAAGGTTATCAGCACGCGCCATAAAGGCGGCTGGGTTGCCATGCTGATGGCATTGGAGGATTAATGCACAGATTTTTTATTCCGCGCCCTTATGCGGAAAACATGATGATAGACGGCATTGACGCACGCCATATTTACACCGTGCTTAAAATGAAGCCGGGCGAAAAGGTGCAGATTGTGAGCGATGACGGCGTAACTGCCCTTGCAGAAATTATTGAAACCGCGCCCGGGCAGACGCTTGTAAAATGCCTTGAAGTTATTGCCGAAAGCCATGAGCCTGCGGTAAAGATTACACTAGCGCAGGGGCTTGTAAAAGGCGAAAAGATGGATTTTATCATCCAAAAGGCGGTGGAGCTCGGCGTAAGCCGCATTGTTCCTTTGGCAATGGAACATTCCGTTGTGCGCTATGACGGCGAGAAGGCTGCCAAAAAATGCCAGCGCTGGCAAAAAATTGCCGAAAGCGCAGCCAAGCAGAGCAAGCGCGACATTATTCCGCAAATTGCGGAGGTTGCAGCTATTGATAAACTGATGGCTGAATGTGACTGCACAACTAAAATAATTGCTTACGAATGTGAGGACAGGCAGGGGTTTAAACAGGTTCTGCAAAGCAATTTAAATACAGACAGCATATTAATTATAATCGGCCCGGAAGGCGGCATCAGCGAAGCCGAGCTTGATAAAGCACGCAGCGGCGGTGCGGTGCCTGTGTCGCTGGGCAGGCGTATTTTGCGCGCCGAAACGGCCGGGCTTACTGCTTTAAGTGCCGTTTTATACGAATTTGACGAACTGGGAGGCTGAAAATGGCAAAAATTGCATTTTATACGCTTGGCTGCAAGGTTAACCAGGCCGATACGGCAAGCATGGAAAACCTGTTTTTGCGCAGCGGGCATCAGCTTGTCAGTTTCGACGGCGAAGCTGATGTATATATTATTAATACCTGCGTTGTTACCAATACCGGGCAGCGCAAATCGCGCCAGACAATTCACCGCGCCATCCGTAAGAACCCCAATGCGCTGATTGTGGTTACGGGCTGCTATCCGCAGACGGCGGCGGAAGAAGTAAAAGCCATTGCCGGCGTAGATATGATTATTGGCAACCAGGACCGCGCGCAGATTGTGCAGCTGGTGGAAGAACGCCTTGCGCACAGGCAGACTGATACGCTGGATGCCGTGCATAAATTAACTGCCAGCACTGCTTTTGAAGAAATGGCAGCAGGCGATATAACCGATAAAACGCGCGCCTTTTTAAAAATACAGGAAGGCTGCAACCAGTTCTGCACTTACTGCATTATTCCTTACGCACGCGGCCCGCTGCGTTCGCGCAGCCTTGAAAGCATCCGTACTGAAACGCAGCGCCTTATAAGCGCCGGGTTTAAGGAAATTGTGCTTATCGGTATTCACCTTGGCTGTTACGGCAAAGAAAACCATGACGGCCCTACTTTGTATGACGCAGTTAAAACCGTTCTTGATGTACCTGGCGTGCAGCGCCTGCGCCTCGGTTCGCTGGAATCTGTTGAGGTAGAACCGCGCCTTTTAACGCTGATGCAGGAAGACGCACGTTTTTGCAGGCATTTGCACCTGCCGCTGCAATCGGGCTGCGATAAAACCTTGCAGGACATGCACAGGCCGTATACAACGGCAAAATTTAAAACGCTTCTGGCGGATATTAAAACGAAGGTGCCTGATATTGCCATAACTACGGATGTTATTGTAGGTTTTCCCGGCGAAACGGAAGCGGATTTTGAAACAACCTGCAAATTTGCCGAAAGCTGCGGCTTCAGCAAAATGCATATTTTTCCGTTTTCGGCGCGCAAAGGCACGCCTGCCGAAAAATTTGCGGGCGCTGTAACGGAAGCCGTAAAAAAAGAACGCGCCGATATTTTGGGCAAAATTGACGAAACCATGCACAAAACTTTTTTGCAGGCCATGGTTGGGCAAAATGCGGAAGTTTTGTTTGAGCAGCCTGCCGGTGAAGATTATTTTGAAGGCTTAACCGGCAACTATCAGCGCGTTTTTGTAAAATGCGGCGGCCGTAATCTGGGCGGCGAAATACTGCCTGTAAAAATAACGGCTTTTGACGGCGAAAAACTGCTTGGCGAAATTATAAAAGACTGAAGAATTTAACATAATTTAAAAGGAATTTTATTATCTTTGGCGAATTTATAATAAGTTACCAATTAAATACAACCTTAAACAGCGAGGAGGTAAAAATATGAACGACTGCGTATTCTGCCGTATTATTTCCGGAGAGATTCCTGCCGAAAGAGTATATGAAGACGATAAAATGATTGTTATCCGCGACGCCGCACCGGCTGCGCCCGTACACGTACTGATGATTCCGAAGGAACATACGGAAAACATTGTTGCGGCAGACCCGGAACTTGTTAAGTACATGCTGGGCAAAGTAAAAATGCTCAGCGAAAAACTCGGCGTAAGCGAAAAAGGCTTCCGCATTGTTGTTAACACCGGCGACGAAGGCGGACAAACCGTGCACCATCTGCATATTCATCTTTTGGGCGGTAAAATGCTCGGCTGGCCTCCGTGCTGATTGACAAACTCCTTACAGTAATGTATAATTAGACGGTGAGATTATATGCTTCGGAGTATTCTCAAAGCATATAAATTGTATATACACTTCCCTAAGTGTGTGGAGGGAGGGAGATCAGATGGCAGAAATTAAAGTTGGCAAAAACGAAACTCTTGACAGCGCACTGCGCAGATTCAAAAGAGCTACCCAAAAAGCCGGCATCCTTTCTGAAGTAAGAAAACGCGAACACTATGAAAAACCGAGCGTTCAGCGCAAAAAGAAATCCGAAGCCGCAAGAAAACGTAAATCCAGATAATGGGGGCGCGTGCAGATGTCAATTAAAGATCAGCTGACAGAAGATATGAAGCAGGCCATGAAAGCCCACAACAAAGTGGCGCTGGAAACCATCCGCATGGCGCGTGCCAATATCAAAAATGTCGAGATCAATGACAAAAAAGAACTTACTGAAGACGAAGTAATTGCAGTTTTGATGAAAGAAGTTAAGATGCGTCAGGATTCTCTTGCTGAGTTTGAGAAAGCAGGACGCACCGATCTGATAGACCAGGCCAAAGCTGAGATTGAAGTGCTGCAAAAATATCTTCCGGCCGCAATGGAAGATGACGAGCTGCAAAGCCTTGTTAAGGAAGTAATTGCCGAAACAGGAGCAGCCAGCATGAAGGACATGGGCAAGGTAATGCCTAAGGTTATTGCCAAAGCCGGTGGCCGTGCCGATGGCAAACGCATTAATGCCATGGTAAAACAACTTTTACAGTAAGTATAAGCCAATGCTTAATAACAGAGCTTGCAGACGCAGGCTCTGTTATTTTTTGTGAATACGGTATTTGCCACTTGTGATTTAAGGCAAATTTTGTTATAGTATATGTAAAGAGATTGGCAGAAGCCGGTCTTATAAATGGAGCAAATTCCCCTGCGGTGTTCGTTACATTGCCTTTTAGTTTTGAGCCAACACACTTACCTAGGGAGCCCGGAATTTGAGCTCCGCCTATTAAAAACAAGCCCTCTCGAGGGGACTTTTGCGGTAGGCGGGAGGGCACCCACCTGCACATGCAGGTTCAAAACATTGGGCAGGACGGCATTGCGGGGAAATTTTTTTGGAGGACTCATGGAGCTTTCACGTGTAGAAATGGTTATCGGCCCCAAGGCCGTTGAAAAATTAAATGCCGCCAGAGTTGCCGTTATAGGCCTTGGCGGCGTTGGTTCTTATGTGGCGGAGGCTTTGTGCCGCACCGGTGTTGGCAGCTTTGTAATTATGGATAATGATACCGTTGAAGCAAGTAACATTAACCGCCAGCTGCCTGCGCTTACAAGCACTATCGGCAAGTTTAAGGCCGACGTTATGGCAGCGCGCCTGCGCGATATTAACCCCTTGTGCCGCATAAGGGTTATTAAGGATTTTTACAGGCCGGGCGATTTTGAAACCCTTTTTGTGGACGGTTTTGATTTTATTGCCGACGCTATCGACAGTACGGAATCGAAAGCAGACCTTTTAATAGAGGCTTACAGGCATAATGTTCCCGTGGTATCGGCCATGGGCACGGGCAACAAGCTGCACCCGGAAATGCTGGAAATTACGGATATCAGCAAAACAAGCGTGTGCCCGCTGGCGCGCAGCATGCGCAAAAAACTGCGCGACGCCGGTATTACCGAAGGCATTACCGTTGTATATTCACATGAAGAACCGCAGCGCTTTATTGAAGGCAGTGTGCCGGGCAGCCTGGTGTTTGTGCCTGCCTGCGCCGGTATGATGATGGCTGCGCATATTGTACAGAAAATAATTGCCGGGCAGGATTAAAATATGGACAGTTTATTTGCACAAACAATTACCAAACCTCTGGCAGACCGCATGCGCCCGCGGCGTTTAAGCGATTTTGCGGGGCAGGAAAAAGCCCTTGGGCCTGGCAGCCCGCTGCGGCGGATGATTGAGCGCGATGCTTTGCAGCCGCTTTTGTTTTACGGGCCGCCGGGAACCGGCAAAACTACATTGGCACATATTATTGCCAATATGACGCAAAGCCGTTTTGTTGCGCTTAATGCAGTATCGAGCGGCGTGCCGGAGCTGCGTAAGCTGATTGGCGAAGCGCGTGACGCTTTGTACAGCGGCATGGGGCGTACGATAGTTTTTATCGACGAAATACACCGCTTTAACAAGGCTCAGCAGGATGTGCTTTTGCCGTATGTGGAAAACGGCACGGTTATTCTTATCGGCGCAACTACGGAAAACCCGTTTTTTGAAGTAAATGCGCCGCTTTTGTCGCGGATGGAAATTATCCGTCTGGAGCGGCTTGATAAAAACGCCGTTAAAAAGATTTTGCAAAAGGCGCTGACAGATAAGGAAAACGGCTACGGCAGGCAGGGGTTTGCCATGACGGACGAGGCGCTGGAAGCACTGGCTGATTTTTGCGGCGGCGACGCTCGCGTGGCGCTGAACCTGTTGGAGCAGGCAGAATTTATGCTGCCTGACGGCGTAAAAACGATTGACGGCGAGGTGCTTAAAAGCGTAATGGGCGACGCTTTTAAGCGTTACGATAAAAAGGGCGACCGCCATTATGACACAGTATCGGCGTTTATAAAAAGCATGCGCGGCAGTGACGCCGATGCGGCGCTGCACTATCTGGCAGAGATGCTGGAAAGCGGCGAAGATGTGCGTTTTATTGCGCGGCGCATTGTTATCTGCGCGGCAGAAGATGTAGGCAATGCTGACCCGATGGCGCTGGTTGTGGCTAATTCCGCGGCGCAGGCTGCCCATTTTATAGGCCTGCCGGAAGCACAGCTGCCTTTGGCGCAGGCAGTATGCTATATTGCAAATGCGCCTAAAAGCAATGCCTGCTGCACGGCAATTTTCAGTGCGCGTGAAGAAGCGCGTGCGGTGCAGAGCACGGTGCCCAAACATCTGCGCGACGCGCATTACCCCGGTGCCGGTGCGCTGGGGCACGGCACGGGCTATAAATATCCGCACGATTATCCCGGCGGCTGGGTACAGCAGCAGTATATGCCTGATGAACTTATAGGGCACAAATATTACTTCCCGAAGGATATTGGCGCGGAAAAAGCGCTGCATGGCAAACAGAAAAATTAATTAATAACCCTGTATACTTTTAGCGTGCGTTGACTTTGCACGCTAATTTTTATATAATTTTCTTATGCGTTGTACCTATTTAAAAGGAGCGATTTTTGAATTATGAAGTACATGAGTGGTAATGAAATCCGTAAAAGATTTTTAAAGTTTTTTGAAGACAGAGGGCATCTCGTACTGCCGAGCGCTTCGCTCATTCCGCAGGATGACCCGACTCTGCTTTTAATTGGTGCGGGCATGGCACCTTTTAAACCGTTTTTTACCGGTAAAATGAAACCGCCTTCTCCGCGTATCACTACCTGCCAGAAATGCGTGCGCACCGGCGATATTGAAAACGTAGGCCGCACTGCGCGCCACCATACCTATTTTGAAATGCTGGGCGATTTTTCCTTCGGCGATTATTTCAAAAAAGAAATCATTCCCTGGAGCTGGGAATTTTTAACCAAAGAACTGGAGCTGCCTGCCGATAAACTGTGGGTAACCATTCATCCGACTGACGACGAAGCATACGAAATCTGGCACAATGTTGTAGGCGTGCCTGATGAACGCATTGTACGCCTTGAAGAAAACTTCTGGGAAACCGGCAGCGGCCCGTGCGGACCGGACAGCGAGCTGCACATTGATATGGGCGAAGAACGCGGCTGCGGCAGACCGGACTGCAAACCAGGCTGCGACTGCGACCGTTTCCTTGAAATCTGGAACCTGGTATTTACCCAGTATGACCAGCATGAAGACGGTACTTACACCCCGCTTGCCAATAAAAACATTGATACCGGCGCAGGCCTTGAACGCCTCGCTTCCGTATTGCAGGGCAAGCCTTCCAACTTTGAAACCGACCTTATCTTCCCGATTATTGAATACGCCGCTAAGGTTGCCGGCGTAGAATACGGCAAGGATAAAAAGACCGACGTATCCTTGAAGGTTATTGCCGACCATGTACGCAGCATTACCTTTATGATTGCCGACGGCGTGCTTCCTTCCAACGAAGGCCGCGGCTATGTACTGCGCCGCGTTCTGCGCCGTGCCGTACGCCATGCGCGCTTAATCGGCATTGAAGACAAGTTCCTTAACGGTGCGGTTGATGTTGTTATTGACATGTTTAAAGAACCGTATCCGTACCTTGTTGAAAAAACGAGCTTTATCCATAAAGTTATCGAAATGGAAGAAACCAGCTTCCTGCGCACTCTGCGCCAGGGCTGCGACCTTTTATATACCGAAATCGAAAGCCTCAAAAAAGAAAACAAAACCGTGCTGGACGGCGCAACTGCTTTCCGCCTGAGCGACACTTTCGGTTTCCCGCGTGAGCTGACTGCCGAAATTCTGGAAGAAGAAGGCATGACGATGGACGATAAAGCCTTTAACGAGGCTTTGGAAGTTCAGCGCAAAATGGCACGCGACGCTCGCGACGACAAGACCGGACGCCCGGTAATTTACAACACCCGCAGCATTGACCTTGCTTCCTTAAAGGTTGATGAAGGCGCACAGGGCGGCAAAATTGTTGCCATGTATCCTGCTCATGACGCACAGCCGGTTGAGAGCATGGAGGATGGCAAAAAAGCCGCTGTTATTACCGATGTTACCGCATTCCACGCTGAAGGCGGCGGACAGCTTGGCGATACCGGCCGCATTATTGCCCCTGCCGGCGTAATGCAGGTTGAAATTACCAAAAAACTGCCGGACGGCGCAACAATTATTATTGGCACCGTAACCGAAGGCACCGTTGCCGTTGGCGACGAAGTTAAGTTTGAAATTGAACGCGGACGCAAAAACGATATTGCCCGCAACCATACAGCAACCCACCTGCTGCATGCAGCTTTAAAACAGGTTTTGGGCGACCATGTTAACCAGGCAGGCAGCTATGTTGGCCCTGACCGTCTGCGTTTTGACTTCTCGCATTTCTCTCCCGTAACGGAAGAAGAACTGCGCAGGGTTGAAGAAATTGTAAACGACCAGATTCTGGCAGCTAAAGATGTAACCATTGAAGAACTGCCGATTGACGAAGCCAAAAAACGCGGTGCAGTTGCACTGTTCGGCGAAAAATACGGCAGCATTGTACGCGTTGTTACCGTACCGGGCTTTTCCATGGAATTCTGCGGCGGCGTGCATGTTGGCAACACCGCGCAGATTGGCATGTTTAAAATCCTGTCCGAATCGAGCACAGGCGCAGGCGTACGCCGTATTGAAGCCGTAACCGGCCACGGCGCGCTGAACTATGTACGCGAGATGGAAGACATGGTTAAAACCGCAGCAACCGGCCTTAAATGCCGCAGCAATGACCTTTGCGCACGTATCTGTGCATTGCAGTCCGATTATAAAGCAGCGGAACAGAAAATCAGCGAGCTGGAAGGCCAGATTGCCAAAGCGCAGGTAAGCGACGCTGCCTCCAGCGTTTGCGATATTAAAGGTGTTCCAGTACTTGTACAGAAAGTAAGCGCCGGTGACGTTGAAGCACTGCGCAGTCTCGGCGACCAGATGCGCGATAAAGTAGGCGGCGTTGTAGTGCTGGCCGACGTTATTGACAGCGGCAAAATCAACATTCTTGCCATGGCAACCAAAGACGCTGTTGCCAAAGGCATCCATGCCGGGCAGATTGTTAAGGAAGTTGCCAAGGTTTGCGGCGGCGGCGGCGGCGGACGCCCTGATATGGCGCAGGCCGGCGGCAAAGATGCTTCCAAACTTGATGAAGCACTGAAAACTGCACTGACTGTTATAGAAGGACAGATTAAATAATTTCACAAAATAGTAACGGCTGGGTTTAAAAGCTCAGCCGTTTCTTTCTATTATTTTGCGTTAAGGTATGTTAAAATAAATAAAAAGCCTTTTTATTTTTAAAGGAGGAATAGTTATGAGCATTTCAAGCGAAACCATGATGTTTAAACGCACTGAAGATAAAAAAGACGTAGCCCAGACTATCCGTGAGGTTTATGCCGCGCTGGAGGAAAAAGGCTACAACCCGGTAGACCAGCTTGTGGGCTATCTTTTAAGCGGCGACCCCACTTACATTACCAGCCATAAAGATTCGCGCACCAAGCTGCGCCGTTTTGAACGCTATGAGCTTTTGGAAGAGCTTGTAAAAAGTTATCTTTCCGCATCGGCTAAAAAGTAGGGCGGCGCTATGAAAAGAAGCATGGGGCTTGATATCGGCACGCGCACAATAGGCGTGGCAACGAGCGATTTGCTGGGCATGATTGCCGGCGGCGTGGAAACCATACGCCGCACAACGGAAGAACGCGATTTTGAGCGCATTGGCGAGCTGATTAAAGAGCATGAAGTGGATACGGTTGTTTTGGGCTACCCCAAAAATATGAACGGCACAATAGGCGAACGCGCGCATGTAAGCGAGGCTTTTGCCGAAGAACTTAAAAAACGCTTTGAAGGCATTAAAGTTGTGCTGTGGGATGAAAGGCTTTCGACAGTGGCGGCGGAAAATGTGCTGATAGACGCGGATATGAAGCGCAAGAAACGCCGTAAAATTATTGACATGATGGCGGCTGTGGTTATTTTGCAGAATTATTTGGACAGCCGGCGCTAAACAAACGGCAGCGGGGTGATTTTAATGTTGCAGAGAAAACATAAAATAGCCGGCGGCGTAATAGCGGTGCTGGTAATTCTCGGCACGCTGGCGGTGCATGTGGCAGGCAATAAAGCCGCAGGCTTTGTAAGCGAAATGGCCGACAAGCAGACCGTATTGCAGGGCAAGCTTGAAATAGGGCATTTCAGCGCCAGTGTATCGGGCAATGTTGTGTTTGAAAACGTAGTGTGGACTGCGCCTAACGGCAAAAAACTGGCCGAAGTACCGGAAATGAACGTTTCCGCCAACCTTTTTGATATCCTTAAAGGTTCTTTCGGCATTAACTCCATTAACAGCATTTCTATCGAAAAGCCGCAGTTTGCAGTAAATTACACCGATAAAGACGGGCTCGATATTATTAACTACATCAATTTTTCCGATAAGGATGATGAAACGCCGACAGAGTTCCGCGGCATGGTGGAAATTACCGACGGCGCTCTGGCGCTTGACATGAACGGGCAGAAGCTTGATTTCAGCAACGTGGAAATGCAGGCTAATTTAAAAGAGTTCCCGGATATTAAATTTACTTTGCAGGGCAAAAACGGCGATGCTGATTTAATTGGCAGCATTGACAAGGTTTATGACGATGTAACAATCGGCGCCGAAGTTAAAAACCTGCAAATTACTGAGCTTATGAAAGTTCTGCCTTCGTTTGGCGAACTGAGCATTACCGGCGGCGTTATTAACGGCGCCAAACTTGCAGCAGGGCTGCACGACGCTAAGTGGAACCTTAACCTTGACGGCAGCCTGAGCGGCGTGGCAGGCAAGGCGCTGGGCTATAACATTACCGATGGCGGCGGCAGCTTTGCCATTGACAACAATGCAGCTTCGTTTACCGCCGTTAAAGGCAAAGTGGAAGGGCAGGACGTTAACATGGACGGCAAAATCCTGTTCCAGAAACAGGGCATGCCTACTTATGATTTGAACGTGGCAGCGCCTTCCTTCCGCGTGGACGCTGTAAGCCCCGGCATGGGCATTACCGATAGCGTTAACATTAACGGCAAGGTAACAGGCCCGATTGACAAGCCTGTCATCAACGGCAGCTTTACAATGGATAAACTGGAAGTTGCCCCGCTTGTGGCAACGGGCATTAACGGTAATTACAACTATACCAATGGCCTCGTAACGTTAAGCAACACTTATGCCAATGTTTACAGCGGTACTTTGGGCGTAAGTGGCACGGTAGAAGCAGCAACCAAAAACTTTGCGCTGCATCTTTCCGGCAGCGGCATGGACAGCACCGCGGTAACGGAAACGCAAATCAGCGGCCCGCTGAGCTTTGAAGCAGACGCCAGCGGCACCGGCAGTGCAGACAGCGCCGTTGCGGGCGGTACGTTTGTTATTGCTCCCGGCAATTTTGCAGGCGTTCCGTTTAACTCGCTTTCAGGCAATTTCAGCCGCGCAAACGGGCAGATGACTTTCTCCGGCATTACCATTGGCACACCGCTTGGCAGCTTTACCTCTAACGCCGTAATGAACAGCAATGGCAAAATTACTTTTGATAAAATGAGCGAATCAGGCTTTACCGCGCCTACCAAAGAAGAAGTGCGCGAAAACGTGCGCCAGCAGGTCGGCGGGGCAGTAAAACAGGGCATCGGCAAACTTTTCGGCAAATAAAAATTAACGCAGCAGCGTCCGTATTTTCAGCGGGCGCTGTTTTTGTTTAAGTAAATTTCACTTATCCTTTTATTGACAGTTAGCGGTATGATACGATAAAATAAACCTAATTATACTTATGTTTTAAGAAAGAGGTACAAAATGGACGATAACAAAGAATTTGAGCTTGAGCATGACCATATCGACGAAGAAGAAATCGTAGTTATTACCGACGAGGACGGCAACGAAATGTATTTCCGTGAGGAAATGGTTATCCCCGTTGGTGAAAAGAGCTTTGCGGTTCTTTCCGCTTTGGACGCTGACGACTGCGGCTGCGAAGATGAAGAATGCCATTGCCATGATGAAGAAGACGATGACGAGGACAATGTAATCATTGCCCGCATTGACTTTGACGAAGACGGCAACGAAATTTATCTTGGGCCTACCGACGAGGAGTTTGAAGAAGTTAAAGCGGCTTACGAAAAACTCGTTGCCGAATGGGACGAAGAATAATAAACTGCCTGCCGGACCTCTGGTCCGGCATTTTTAAAGTACGAATGTTTAGGGGCGGCGTAGCATGAGAAAAATATTACCGTTTTTTATGAGCACTTTGCTGGTAATATTTGTAGCATCTTACTGGGTTTTAAATTATACGGGCAACAATGCAGATTTAGCCGACGGCAAAACCTACGTTATTACGGTAGAAAACGGCATGACGGCGGCAGATATTGCCAATATGCTGCACAGGCAGAAACTTATTAAACGCCCTGAAAGTTTCAGGCTGGAAGCGCGTTTTATGGGCCTGGAAGGCAAATTGCAGGCCGGAAGCTACGAAATTGAAGCAGGAAAATCAAACGGCGAAATTATAGATATTCTGGCGCGCGGGCAGGTTAAAACCGTAAGCTTTACTGTGCCTGAAGGCTACACGGTAGAAAAAACTGCTGCCAAGCTGGTGGCGGAAGGGCTTGGCGATGCGGAAAAATTTAAAGAAGCCGCACGCAACTACACTCCGTATAAATATATGGAAACCAATAATGCCAATGTAAAATACAAGGCAGAAGGCTTTATTTTCCCTTCAACCTACCAGTTTAACGACAGCATGACGGAAAAAGACATGCTTGCCATGATGGTTAAGGAGTTTAACACGCAGATTAACCACGAAAAAATCGGCGAAGCGGCAGAAAAAACCAAAATGTCCATTCACGATATAGTAACCATTGCTTCGATGGTGGAGCTGGAAGCCGTTTTTAAAGAAGAACAGCCGCGCATTGCCGGTGTTTTTCTGCGCCGCTTGCAAATTTACATGCCCATTCAGTCGGATACAACCATTCAATATATACTGGGCGGAGAACAGAAGGCCGAAATCACTATTGCCGATACGCGCATTGAAAATCCGTACAACACATATGTTAACTCCGGACTGCCGCCGGGACCGGTTGGCAGCCCCGGCATGGACGCCATTAAAGCCGTGCTGAACCCGGAAAATACGGATTATTTATACTTTGTGGCCGAAAAAGACGGGCACCACCGTTTTACGCGCACTTACGAAGAACATTTACAGGCGATAGAAGATATTCACGGCCCGCAGTAAGGAAGGAACATGACAAGACAAATTGTTAAGCCGGAGCTTTTGGCACCGGCAGGGAATATGGAAAAGTGCAAAATGGCGCTGCGCTACGGTGCGGATGCCGTTTACCTGGGCGGAAAAATGTTTGGCCTGCGCGCTTTTGCCAATAATTTTGAAATTGACGAAATTAAAGAAGCGGCAGATTTTGCCCATTCTTTAGGCAAAAAAGTTTATGTAACCGTAAACATTTTTGCGCATAACAGCGATATTGAAAAACTGCCGGAATACTTGCTGGCATTGCAAAAGGCTGGTGCGGACGCGCTTTTGATAAGCGACCTTGGCGTATGGCAGACGGCGCGGCGTGTTGTTCCCGGCATGCCGCTGCACGTAAGCACGCAGGCTAACACCACCAACTGGGCAAGCGTGCAGGCGTGGCAGGATTTGGGCGCGGAGCGCGTTGTACTGGCACGCGAACTTTCACTGGAAGAAATTGCGCAAATTGGCGCCAAAACCAGCGTGGAACTGGAAGCCTTTGTACACGGCGCAATGTGCATATCTTACAGCGGCCGCTGCCTTTTAAGCAGTTACCTTACGGGGCGCGACGGCAACCGCGGCGCATGTGCGCAGGCCTGCCGCTGGGAATACACCCTGCACGAAAAGAACCGCCCCGGCGAAAGCTACGATATTGAAGAAGACGAGCACGGCACCTATGTAATGAACAGCAAGGATTTATGCCTTATTGCGCGCATACCGCAGCTTGTTAAAGCAGGTATTTGCAGCTTAAAAATTGAAGGCCGCATGAAAAGCGTGCATTATGTGGCAACCGTGGCCAGCGTGTACCGCAAGGCAATTGACGCTTACATGAAAGACCCGGAAGGCTACCAAGTGCAGCCTGAGTGGATTGAAGAACTGAACAAGGTATCGCACCGCCCGTATACCGAAGGCTTTGCCTTTGGCACGCCTGGCGCGGATGCGCAGGTTTATACCACCAGCAGCTACGAACAGACGCACGATTTTGTAGGCATTGTTTTAAGCTACGATAAAGCAAATAAAAAAGCGCTGATTGAGCAGCGCAACAACGTAAAAAACGGCGAAAAGCTGGAGCTTTTAATGACGGACGGCACCTTAATGCCGCTGGAACTTAAAAATATGCAGGACGAAGAAGGCACGCCCATCGAATGTGCGCCGCACGCACGCCAGCACTTTTGGATTGACTGCGCTGCGGAGCTTCTGCCCGATTCGCTGCTGCGGAGGAAAATTATATGAGCGAAGACCGAAGTATTATCTATCTGCGCGTGGCGCCGGAACGCATTGCCGACGTAAACTGGATTATGGAAGGCTACGAACACCTGGCGCTTGTTACAACCGAAGACCCGCGTGAAGGCGTGGTTAAGCTTTTAGGCACACCCGATACCTACAACGACGTAATGGAAATAATTGAAAACATGCCCTTTACGGTAGAAATTCTGGAAGGCGAGCCGGTTTTATAGTGACAGCAGGCAGTATTTATGATAAAATATAATGGTATTATTGTTTAGGAAAGACTGGTGGAGTGGAAATGATGCAGCGTTTGGGCAGGTTTTTAAGCCTGATGGCAAAAAACGGGCTTGACTGCGTTATTGTGAAGGATATACCGACAATCCGCTATCTGTCAGGCTTCCGCGGCGACAGCAGCCTGCTTTATGTTGACGCCAAAAGCACGGTTTTAATAACCGACGGGCGCTACACCACGCAGGCAGAAGGCGAAGTGCAGCATTACTGCCGTGTATTTACCTACAACGGCGATATCTGGCAGGCAGCGGCGGATTTTGTCAAGGCGCATACCAAAATTGGTTTTGACGGCGCAGCTTACAGCTATAACGATTACCAGAGCCTTAAAGAGGCAGTAAGCGGCAAAGAGCTTTTAAACATTGATTTAAAGTATCTGCGCATGGTTAAAGACGAACGCGAACTGAACCTGATGTGGAAAGCCTTTAAAATTGCCGACCAGGCGTTTTTAAAGCTGCTGCCGGAAATTAAACCCGGCATGACGGAAAAAGCGCTGGCTGCAAGGCTTGAATACTACATGAGCAGTATGGGCAGCGAAAAACCTTCGTTTGATACGATTATCGCCTCCGGTGCGCGCAGCGCTCTGCCGCACGGCATGGCAAGCGATAAACAGATTGAAATAGGCGATTTTATTACATTCGACTTTGGCGCTGTGTACGACGGTTACCATTCTGACATGACAAGAACGGTTGTGCTCGGCATAGCCAATTCGTGGCACAAGGAAATTTACACCATAGTTGAAGAAGCCCAGTGGCGCGGTTTAAAAAGCGCAAAGCCCGGCATGACGGGCGCGGAGCTTGACGCGATTGTAAGAGAATACATTACCTCGCGCGGCTACGGCGAAAACTACGTGCACGGGCTGGGGCACGGCGTGGGCCTTGAAATTCACGAAATGCCCAATATCAACAAACGCGGTACTGATGTTGTGCTGGAGTCCGGCATGACATTCAGCATAGAACCAGGTATTTACATTCCCGGCAAGGGCGGTGTACGTATCGAAGACACGGTTGTATTGACGGATGACGGCGCTAAAGTGCTGTGCGGCGTTAAAAAGCAACTGATGGAAATTGTTTAATTTTAAATAAACAGGAGGAGCATTTATGATTTCAACCAACGAATTTAAAACCAACGTAACTGTTACCATCGATGGCGACGCATGGCAGGTTGTAGAATTCCAGCATGTAAAACCGGGCAAAGGCGCAGCTTTTGTACGTGCTAAAATGCGCAACATGTGCACCGGTGCCGTTGTAGAACGCACCTTCAACGCAGGCGAACGTCTGCCGAAAGCACATATCGACCGCCGCGCAATGCAGTATCTGTATGAATCCGACGGCAACTATGTATTCATGGACAACGAAACCTACGAACAGTCCGAACTTACCAAAGAACAGCTTGGCAACGCCATCAACTTCCTTAAAGAAAACATGGATGCCAAAATCATGATTTACAACGGCCGCGTTATCGGCGTTGACCTGCCGAACACCGTTGAACTGACTGTTGTTAAAACCGACCCGGGCATCCGCGGTGATACGGCTACCGGCGGCAGCAAACCCGCAACCATGGACACCGGCTATGTTGTTAAAGTACCTCTGTTCATTAACGAAGGCGACGTACTCAACATTGATACCCGTACCGGCGAATACATTTCCCGCGCATAATATAACTGAGCGCCAATTATAAAATTTATAATTACGCAAAAGAGCTGAACTTTATGTTCGGCTCTTTTTTGTACATACAGCAAACTGTAAAATTGCTTATAAGTTATAGTAATAAATTGCCGCTTATGCTATGATTAAATTATAAAAGGTTCATTAAGCCATAATTAAACGGGTGGTGGCGTGTTATGGAAAAAATTAAAAGCATACTGCGTTTTTTGCCGGTGTTTATATTTATTGTTGCTGTAATTACACTTTTTAACAGCTACGGAGATATGCAGAAGGTACGCCCGGCTGATGAGTATAAGAATATGGGCGTTTACACGTTTTATCCGCAAAGGGTAATACCCCTGCAAAAAGAAACCAATTTTAGCGGCAAAATGAAAAGAAGAAACCCCACAACTACCGTTTATGCCGTAGATTACTGGACGCAAGAAAACAGGAAAAATAAACTGGCGGCAGCAGCCGAAAAGATGCCGGAGCCTGAAAACTGGCGTGAAAAAATTGAACAGGGCAAAAAGTTAAGAGATAAGCTGCGTTTTGTGAACGAGTATAATTATATCCTTGAAAAAGGCGGCATTGAAAGCAGCGCCCAACAAATTGTTGATGAAGGAAAACCTGTTGAACGCCGCGTGCTTTATATACCGGAAGAAAAAGCATATATTACTGTTGAAAAAGATATGACAGCAGAAGATTATGTAGACGAACAGATTGGTTTCAACAAAAAAGTTGCTATGGCGGCACTTACCTATATTGTGGCGCTTGCCGCATACTATGCCGTAAAATGTTTTGCTAAGTCAAAATGACGCCATTAAAACATAATTTTTATAAAAAACAACCGGAAGCATTATACTGTGCCGCCGGTTATTTTTTGCTTATTTGTTTGTTTTATAAAGTTAGAAAGTATACGTTGCCTGTACGTTAAAGCTACCGCCCTGGCGTTCGCCTGCGTAGCCGCGCATATTAAGGTCAAAGCTCCACGGGCTGGTGGGCGTGGGCTGGTAGTTAAAGCCAACTTCTGCCATTACGCTGCTGCCCTGCAAGCTCTGTGTGGGTGCTTTAAGCCCCTGCGCCGTCATATCAGCGTCGCCGTTAAACTCGTACTCATAAGCAAGGCCATAGTAAGTGCTGAACTTGTTTTCCTTATTGCTGGTAATGCGTGCGCCTATGCGCAGGCGGTCACTGTTAATGCTGTCAAACTCAAATTCGTCATTAGCAACCTTAAAGCTGTCGCCTTCGGTGTAGGTATGAAAGAACTTGCCGTAAATATCAAGGTCGCTGCTTTCGCTCAGGCTTATGATTTTGCCGACACCAATGTGCGCACCATAGTAAGCGCTTTCACTTTCGTAGCCGTAAAAATTGCCCGCACCATCGCGCAAAGCGTTATCCATATCACTCTTTAACATACCGGCGCGGAGTGAACCTTCTGTATAAACGCCGTTTTTATTTTCGTACCTTGCCGCAATGCCGCCGCCGTTATAAACAAGGCTGCCGTCACCGCGGAAGAACTCGTTATTGAATTCATTAAACGTTCTGTAATTGCCGCTGCCGTTTTCATAGAATACGCCCCAGCTGAACTCGCTGCCGTTATCGAACTTATCGGCATTACCAACACCAACAATCGTGCTCCAGCCGTTGATTTTAATATCGCTGTTCACATCGTACTTGCTGCGGTTACCGTGCACAGCGGCAAAAGTTTTAACGCCGTAGTTATCGTCGCGGCTGATGGTATCCAGGCTATCGCTGATTAAATACGTGCCCTGGTTAACAAAGGCTGCTGCAACAGCGCGGTTTTCGGCTACGAGGTCGATTTGGTCATTGAGTTTAAAAGTATTGACTTTAAATTCAACTGAACCATCGTCATTAACAGTTGCCGTGCCAGTGCCCTGCGCGGCAACACCAGCAAAAAAGTTATTTCTTACTTTCACATTATTTTTATCAATACCAAGGTCAACATTATTAGTGCTTTCTATAAGCGTCATGGTATCACCAACAGCAATTTTACTGCCGCCTGCAATACTGTTAAGATTAATTTCGGTATTGGCAAGGTCGTTTTCTGCTCCTTCTGTAATTGTAAGTATAGTTTCGCCATTTTGCCAATTAATATTATCAAACTTAATACTGTTAAAATTTTGTACCGATTTTGTGCTGCCGCTCCATCCGTCAAGCGTTAAAGTTGTATTTTGAGGTGTAATTGGCTGAGGTGAAAAAGAGTCAGGTGGTACACTCGTAAAAGCATAAAGATTTGATGTGGAAACATCTGCATTATCTCGTAAGATAATTTCACAATTTCTCATATCAACAGGATAAAATGCCCATATTGACCTTCTAAATAATATTACATCAGCTTTGTTTATTTTTGTGTTACCTTCTAAAACAATTTTAATGTTATTTACCGTTATATTTCCACCATAAGATGATAAATCTGCCCCGACAACCTCCTTGACAACATTCTTACTGTCAACTGTAGTATCTTTAAGTGTAAGTGTTAAATTGGTAGCAGATGGCGAACGGCTGGCAGCTATATTGCCGATAATATTTCCGTTAATTATTGAACCGTTAATAGTAATATTATTGTTAGTTAAATTATATGGTGGGTCTAAAAAATTTCGACCCGGTAAACTAATACCGTAAAAATTTTTTAGCGTGCTGTTGGAAACGGTTATGTTATTGTTGATATAAGTTTTATTTGTATAATCATCGTAACCGTTAAAATCAGCATTAGTTGCGATAGTTTTATTGTTATGGCTGGTAACAATATTATTATCAACGGTTACATCAACGGCAAAAGCATCTGCCGAAGCAAATAAATTGACAGAACTCATTGCCAAAATTGATATTAAAATTTTGTTTTTTATAGTTTTACGCATAAAAAATCTCCTTCCATACTTGCTTATTTGTTACGGGAGGAGAGTTACGGAGAGAAATTACAGGTACGTAATCTCCCCCCCGCGTGGACTATTTTATTTGCTTTAATTATACCATTGACGGAGATGTTTGTATATAAAACAGATTGATTTGTGTAAAGTTTGAGGGCAATTTTACCTTAAAAGATTTTTTTGGTTAGAGGGGTTTGCGGCTTTGTAATTAGGTTATTATATTTTTATTTACAGTTTTACTCATATTACTTTTAATTTTGTTTTCGTCTTTGATTATACGTTATCAATTTTTATTTCTTTTTATTACTCATCTTCATTCTTTTGAATGAGCAAAAGAATGAAGCAAGAAAACTCACGCGGCTGAAAAAATTTAAACGCGGCACGCAGAAAGCAATAAAATTTTCCACGGAACTCGCTTCGCTCAAACACCGGGAAAATTTTATTGCTTTTCAGTAAATACCGCTAAATTTTTAATGCCGCGATTTGATGTAACCCGTACTTTTAATATATTGAATTTAGGTGAGTTGATTTGCTTAAATTCATACTTTGGTAAATTTTTATAAAAAACAGCAATGTTATCGTAGGTTGCATATATTTTTTATAAGGAATAGTCATAAAATACGATTTAAGAGCATAATATCCAAAATCAAGCTATAAAAGTACGGGTCATGTCAAAAGGCGACTTTCAAAAAACAGGCGAAAGCTTAAAATAAAAAGGCACTTGCAGCATTTGCCGGAGGATGTTTGAGCGAAGCGAGTTTCCGCAGGCGCTGCAAGTGGCAAACTGATTTGATAGTGAGCCGTTAAGTTTTTTGAGGAGCAGAGACTTTTGGGCTGAGTCGCCAATTAGTGCCGAGTAAAGCGTAGGCAATAATTGCGCCAGCGAAGCTACGCAAATTTTGCGATTGAATAATGAGCAAAATTTACGCTGCCTTAATATTTTTGGTCTTTTCAAAAAGTTACATGAATAAAAAAATAAATAAAAAAATAATAACCTTCATTCAAAGATGAAACCTAAATAATAAAAAATATAATAAAAATACAAAAATAGACAACCATATATTTATTTGCTATACTGTTCTCTGCGTGCTGCCATAACGGTAGGCTGTTAGCCCTCCTTTGGAGGGACTGTGACCCTCCGTAAAATAGAAAATCCGGCTTCAAGCCTTAAAAGCCTAAAGCCGGAAAATCTGTGAAAGGAGGGAATAACGTGGATGTGTGGTCGTTCCTTGCAATAGCAAGTTATACAATCGCCGTTTTTTCTTTGGGTTATTCCCTTGGAAAAGATTTGTCACGAAAACAGAAATAACCGCCGTTCGCCAATAGCGGTTATTTCGTAGTTAAATAATCTGATATTGGGCTGACCGTCTATCGGCAGCACTTTCTATATTTATTATAGCAAATGAGCAGACAAAGTCAAACAAAACAAACCCTAAAATGCAAAACAACTATCAGCATTTTGCAATTTGACATATTTAACGGTATAATATAAACTAACAAAGTATGTTTTAAAAGAGTGTTTTATATAAAGGAGTTTTTATGCAGGGATTAATAAGCAGCGTTAAACGCGGCAGCCTTGCCGATGCCGCAGGCATTAAAGCGGGCGAAAGCCTGCTGACGGTTAATGGCAGCAGCGTACGCGATATTATAGATTTAAGCTTTTTGCTGGCGGATGAGGAAGTGGAGCTTACACTTTTGGACGCCGCAGGCAATGAGCGCAATGTACAGATAACCAAAAACATAGATGAAGACCTGGGGCTGGAGTTTGAAAGCGCCGTGTTTGACAAGGTAACAACCTGTTACAACAAATGCGTTTTCTGCTTTGTAGACCAGATGATACCCGGCATGCGCAAGGGGCTTTATGTGCGTGATGACGATTACCGCCTTTCGTTTTTGTATGGCAATTTTATAACCCTTACCAATATGAAGGACGAAGATTTTGACCGCATTATTAAAACGCACATGTCGCCGCTGTACGTTTCCGTACACGCTACCGACCCCGAAGTGCGCTGCGCAATGATGAAAAACCGCTTTGCGGGCGAGCTGATGGATAAGCTGCAACGCCTGTTTGAAGCCGGTATTACCGTGCATACGCAGATTGTGTGCTGCCCCGGCTATAACGACGGTGAGGTTTTAAAACGTACTTATGCCGATTTGCGCGCGCTGGCGCCGAATGTTGAAACTATGGCCGTGGTGCCGGTGGGGCTTACCAAAAACCGCGCGCATTTAACGCCGCTGCGACTGTTTACGCCGCAGGAAGCGCGTGAAATTGTAACCATGGTTACGGACTGGCAGAAGGAATGCCGCCGGAGCCTTGGCAAATCGTTTGTGTACCTTGGCGACGAGTTTTACATTCTGGCAGGCATGCCGCTGCCGGAAGCGGAGTGGTATGATGGTTTTCCGCAGCTGGAAAACGGCATCGGCCTGAGCCGCAATTTTTTGGAAGAATGGCAGGAGGCAGGCAAAATTGCCCCGGTTAAGGGCAGTACAAACAGCGTTATACCCGTTGGCACAAGCGCTTATAAGGTTTTGCAGCCGCTTATTGAGGAGTTTAACGCCAAAACCGGCATGCAGCACAAGCTGCTGGCGGTGGAGAACGAGTTTTTTGGCAATACGGTTAACGTAACCGGGCTTTTGTGCGGCAATGATATTTTAAACGCCGTTAAAGGCGCAGAGAGTGTTATTTTGCCGGAAGTTGTTTTAAACAGCGATGATTTGTTCCTTGACGATATGAGTTACGCAGAGTTTTGCGCCGCCTGCGGAGCGCCAGTGCACAGGGCTGCTTCGGCAGGGGATTTGTACAAGCTGCTGCAAAGATAAGGTGTTGTTATGAAAGATTACGGTATTTTGCAGGTTTATACCGGTGACGGCAAGGGTAAAACCAGTGCCGCGCTGGGGGTGGCGTTCCGTGCGTGCGCACGCGGTGCGCGTGTGTTAATGCTGGCCTTTTTAAAGGATGACCCCAATTACAGTGAGGCAATCGGCGCGCATCTTTTGCCGGGCTTTACTTTAAAGCAGGTGGGGCGCGATGCTTTTGTAAATTTTAAAAATCCGGCGCAGGTTGACCTTGACCTGGCGCGCAGCGGCTGGGAAACAGCCAAAAAAGCAATTTTAAACCGCGAAGCCGATTTAATAATACTTGACGAGATTAACATTGTTTTACAGACGGGCATGCTGCCGGTGGACGAAGTGGTTGATTTTTTGAAGGAGCATAAGGGTTATGCCGAAATTATCTGCACCGGGCGCGGCGCACCGCAGAAGCTGTGTGATGCTGCCGGGCTGGTAACGGATATGAAGGAGGTTAAGCACTATTTCCATCTGGGGGTAAGTTCCCGGGCAGGCATAGATTTTTAGAGAGTGAGGTTAGTGGAGTGGGTAAACCGATAGTTGCCATTGTTGGCAGGCCTAATGTCGGCAAATCGACATTGTTTAATATTTTTGCAAACAGCCGCATTTCCATTGTTGAAGATACCCCGGGCGTAACGCGCGACCGCCTTTACGCCGAGGGCGACTGGCTGGACAACCAGTTTATGATGGTTGATACAGGCGGTATTGAAATTATGAACAGCGACGCGATTGCTGTTTCCATCCGCCAGCAGGCGGAAATTGCCATTAAAGAGGCAGATGTTATTTTGTTTGTGTGCGATGCGCGCAGCGGCATTGTGCAGGAGGACGCCGATGTTGCCAGGATTCTGCGCAAAAGCGGCAAGCCGATTGTGCTGGCTGTAAACAAGGCCGATTCGCCCAAGCAGGAGCTTAACGTTTATGAGTTTTACAATTTGGGCCTGGGTGAGCCGTTCCCGATTTCGGCGGCTAACCATTTGGGCATTGGCGACCTTTTGGACGCCGTTGTGGCAAAGTTTCCGCAGAATAAGGCGGGCGTGTTTGACAACGATGAGGACCAGATTAAGGTTGCGCTTATCGGCCGCCCGAATGTAGGCAAGTCTTCCATTTTTAATTCGCTGGTAGGGCAGGAGCGCAGCATTGTAAGCGACGTTGCCGGCACTACGCGCGACGCTATTGACACGCCGGTTGTGCGCAACGGGCAGAAGTATTTGTTTATTGATACTGCCGGTATGCGCCGCAAGGGCAAAATTGACGAGCCGATTGAAAAGTACAGCATTATCCGCAGCCTGCGCGCCGTTGACCGCAGCGATGTGGTGCTGATGGTTATTGACGCTGTGGACGGCGTTACCGAGCAGGACAAAAAAATTGCCGGTTATGCGCACGAAGCGGGCAAGGGCATTGTAATTGTTGTTAACAAGTGGGACGCCTACGAAAAGGACGAAAACTCCACCCTGCGCTATACCGAAACACTGCGCAAAGAGCTGATTTTTATGCAGTATGCGCCTGTTGTGTATGTATCGGCGCTTACCAAGCAGCGTATTCACCGCCTGCCGGAGGTTATTAACTACGTTGCCGAACAGAACGCCATGCGCGTGGCAACCAGCGTGCTGAACCAGGTTATTGCCGACGCTGTGGCAATTAACCCGCCGCCGACGGAAAAGGGCCAGCGTTTGAAGATTTTGTATGCAACGCAGGTTAAAATTAAGCCGCCTACGTTTGTTATTTTTGTCAACGAGCCGGAAATCATGCATTTTTCGTACCAGCGTTATCTGGAAAACAAACTGCGTGAAGCGTTCGGTTTTGAAGGCACGCCGCTGTCAATGATTATCCGCGGCAAAAAAGAGGACGAATAGAGGCTGAATAAATGGATGTAATGATGTTTGTATTATGGTTTGCCGTTGGTTTTGTGTTTGGCTCCGTCCCTTCGGGGCTGTGGCTGGTTAAGGCAATTCACGGCATTGATATACGCGAGTACGGCAGCAAAAATATCGGCAGTACCAATGTTTTCCGTACTGTTGGCGGTAAAACCGCGGCGCTGGTGCTTTTGTGCGACGCGGGTAAGGGCATTATTGCCGTTATGATTGCCCAAAGCATGACCTGCGGCGATTTGTACGCCATGCTGTTTGCCGCTATCGGCGCGCTGCTGGGGCACAATTATTCTTTGTTTCTTGGTTTTAAAGGCGGCCGCGGCGTTGCAACCGGCCTTGGGCTTTTAATCTTTTTAATGCCCAAGGTAAGCGGTATTTGCTTTATTGTGTGGCTTGCCATTGTGCTGGCAACCCGCTATGTTTCGCTGGGCAGCTGCGTGGGTGCGTTCTGCGCGCCGTGCCTTGCGTGGTATTTCGGGTATCCGCTGCCGGTGTTTTTGTTTGCCGCCGTTGCGGCAGCGTTTGTAATTATCCGCCATAAGGATAATATCAAGCGCCTTTTAAACGGCACGGAAAGCAAAATCCGCCAGGGGCACGCTGAAGATTTAAAGAAATAATTTTACAAACACATTCTGTTTTATAAGCGGAATGTGTTTTATTTTTTAAATTGTAAGAATATTTCAGTAAATTCACAAAAACATATGGCTTTTACCACGAAACAGTGTTATAATATCCCTATGAGTAAGGTGTAAAAATTTTTTTAAGGAGATGATTACATGACAGAAAAATCTACCTTCTATCTTGTCAGAGAGGAAATTCTGCCTGAAGCAATCAAAAAAACCATTAAGGTAAAGGAAATTTTAAAACGCGGGGAAATCAGAACCATTAATGAGGCCGTTGAAAAAATGGGGCTGAGCCGCAGCGCTTATTACAAATATAAAGATTATGTATTTCCGTTTTATGAAGCAAGCAAGGAAAAAATCATTACCCTTTCGCTTTTGCTTGAACATAAACCGGGCGTGCTTTCGCGCGTGCTGAATACTGTTGCAGGTGATTCTGGCAGCATTATGACCATTAACCAGGGCATTCCCTTGCAGGGTGTTGCCAACACTACCATTTCCATCGAAACCAAAAACCTGACGGTTGATTTGGAAGCGCTTTTGGATAAGCTCCGCATGATTGACGGCGTTAAACGCCTGGAAGTTCTGGGACAGGTTTAAGCCGCAGCCATTTATTTAATTACGGGGGGAACAAATGAAAGATTGTATTAATATCGGCCTTTTGGGCGTGGGAACCGTCGGCAGCGGCGTGCTGCATGTGCTTGAGCATAACGGCGGCGAAATTGCCAAAAAAGCAGGCTGCAAAATAGAAATAAAGAAAATATTGGTGCGCAATCCGCAGAAGGCGGCGGAGCTTGGCAAAAAATATGCCGTTACGGGTGATTTTGAGGACATTGTAAATGACCCGGACATTGATATTGTTGTTGAGCTGATTGGGCGTGAGCATCCGGCGAAGGAATATATTGCTTCCGCGCTGGAGCACGGAAAAAATGTTGTTACGGCCAACAAGGATGTGCTGGCAAAATACGGCAGGGAGCTGTTTCCGCTGGCGGAGCTGCACAATGTTGATTTTATGTTTGAAGGAGCCGTGGGCGGCGGCATACCCATTATCCGCCCGCTTAAATCGTGCCTGGCTGCCAACCGTATTAAATCGGTGATGGGCATTGTTAACGGCACAACCAATTATATGCTTACAAAAATGTCGCAGGACCATATGGATTACGGCGAAGTTCTGCGCGAGGCGCAGGAAAAAGGTTATGCCGAATCGGACCCGACTGCCGATGTGGGCGGGCTGGACGCCGCACGCAAGCTGGTAATTTTAGCTTCCATTGCCTTTAATACGCGCATCAGCCTTGATGATGTGCTGGTAGCGGGCATTGAAAGTTTAAAGCTCTGCGATATTGAATACGCCAAAGAACTTGGCTATACCATTAAGCTTCTGGCAGTTGCCAAACATGATGAAGAAAAAGGCATTACCGTTTGCGTAAGGCCTACCATGCTGCCTACGGAGCATCCGCTGGCAGGCGTTAACGATGTGTTTAACGCTGTGTTTGTGGAAGGCGACGCCCTTGGCGAAGCAATGTTTATGGGCCGCGGGGCAGGCGGGCTGCCTACTGCAAGCGCTGTGTGCGGCGATATTATCGACGTGGCGCGCAATATGGTGCATGGTTCTACCGGGCGCATTAACTGCACCTGTTTTGACGAAAAGCACCTGTGCCGCCTTGAAGATATGCTTTCGCCGTTTTATATCCGCCTGAACGTTGTGGACAAGCCGGGCGTGCTGGCTGCGATTGCCGCCGCTTTTGCCGCACAGAATGTGGGCCTGAAAAAAGTTATTCAAAAACAGATGGTTGGCGACAAGCTGGCAGAACTTGTTGTTATTACCTACCATGTTTCCGAGCTTGATATGCAGATGGCCGTGCAGACTTTGAAGGGCCTGCCGGTTATTAAGGAAGTATGCAGCGTCATCCATGTTGAAGATGACAACGTGGAGTGATGTTATGAAAAAAAGCGTAAGGGTAATTGTGCCCGCCACTTCGGCCAACTGCGGGCCGGGGTTTGACGTTTTGGGCGCTGCCTGCAATTTATACAACGAATTTACCTATGAGCTTACTGAGCGCGGCTTTGAACTTGAAGTTACCGGCGAGGGCAGCGGGCGTTTGCATGCCAGCGGCAAAAACCTGGCGTTTCTGGCGTTTTTCCGTTTGTGGAACGAGCTTACCGACCGCCGCTATACCGGGCTGAAAGTTACCATGCACAACCGCATACCGCTTTCGCGCGGGTTGGGCAGCAGCAGTACGGCCATTGTTGCCGGGCTGATGGCGGCCAATTATTTAACCGGCAGCACTTTAACGAGGCAGCAGCTTGTTGATTACGCTACCGAAATTGAAGGGCATCCGGATAATGTGGCACCGGCGCTTCTGGGCGGGTTTACGGTAAGTTATATGGCGCACGGCAAGGCTGCTTCGCTGCGCTTTGTGCCCAAAAAGCCACTGAGCTTTATTGCCGCAGTACCGGCAGAGCCGCTTTCTACCGCAAGGGCAAGGCAGGCGATACCGGAAACTGTAAGCCATAAGGATGCTATTTTTAACGCCGGGCGCAGTGCGCTTTTGGTAAGTGCGCTTTTAACGGGCGAATATAAATTTTTGCCCGACGCTTTGGAGGACAGGCTGCACCAGCCGTACCGCATGCCGCTTATTAACGGTACGCAGGCTGTGTTTAAGGCTGCTAAAAATGCCGGCGCTTACGGCGCTATTATCAGCGGCGCGGGTTCTACCTTAATGGCATACGCCGCGGCAGATGCTGACAGTGAAGCCATTGGGCGCGCCATGCAGCAGGCTTTTGAAAAAGCCGGGCAGCAGGCGGTGTACCATGTGCTGAAGCTTGACGAAGAAGGTGCACGCGTTATTGATAATTAATGCTTGACATTTGCATTTAGTTTGTTTATAATATTACTTGTGTTTCGGGGCGTGGCTCAGCTTGGTAGAGCGCTTCCTTGGGGTGGAAGAGGTCGTGGGTTCGAATCCCGCCGCTCCGACCATTCCGAAACAACTGCCTTTACGGGAAATCCCCGTGAAGGCTTTTTTTATAGCCTTGACAGAAAAGGAGTGCGTGCAATGATTCGCAGCGTAAGGCTTGTATGCGCCGAATGCGGCAGTGAGTTTGTGCCGGAAGGCGGCGTTTTGTATTATAAGGATAATTACATTAACAATACTGTAAAAGAGGCAAAGTTTATCTGCCCGGCGTGCATAAAAAAATGGCACGAAAAATGGCAGATTAAAAATGCCGGATTTAACGAAGTGGACTATGTGATGACCGTTACCATCGAACTGGAGGACGGCACGGTTTACGAAGATTTGGACTGCACGCCTATGGACGGCTATGTGGTTGCCGGTGTGGATATTCCGCCGGAGGCGCAGAAAAAATTGTATGAGTTTTACCACGAATGGGATTTAAAACGCAAGCATGACGTGCTGAAATACTGCACTTTTAAGGATGAGTTTATGCGTACCAGCTTCAGCTGCGAAACCTACGGCGGCGAAAAATATGAGGACGTTGCCTTCCGCGTGAACATTAAGGGCGTTATGGAAACGGCTGTGCCGGTGCCCGATTATATTTTGAAACAGATTATTGACGCTTACAGTATTTACGAATTGCAGAACAGGGAATAACGGGGGAAAACAATGCAGGAATTACTTGAAAAGATTGAAAAACGCCGCACTTTTGCCATTATATCGCATCCTGACGCCGGGAAAACGACGCTGACGGAAAAACTTTTGCTGTACGGCGGCGCAATTCACCTTGCCGGTACGGTTAAGGCGCGTAAATCCAACCGCCATGCCGTTTCGGACTGGATGGAAATTGAAAAGCAGCGCGGCATTTCCGTAACAAGTTCCGTTTTGCAGTTTGATTATGACGGCTACCGCGTAAACATTCTGGATACGCCGGGCCATCAGGACTTTTCGGAAGATACCTACCGCACTTTGATGGCGGCTGACAGCGCCGTAATGCTTATTGACTGCGCCAAGGGCGTGGAACCGCAGACGAAAAAGCTGTTCTGGGTTTGCCACCGCAGGCAGCTGCCGGTATTTACTTTTGTAAACAAGCTTGACCGTTATGGCCGCGACCCGTTTGATTTGATGGACGAAATCGAGCAGGTGCTGGGCATCCGCGCGTACCCGATTAACTGGCCTATCGGTATCGACGGCAATTACATCGGCGTTTATGACCGCGTTAAAAAACAGATTGAACTGTTTGAAAACGACAGCAGCCACGGCTCCAAAATTTTAAAATCCACTACGGGCAGCCTGGATGACCCGGAAATTATTAATGCCATCGGCGAAGATTTGTACCATAAATTATGCGACGATATTGAACTTTTGGACATGGCGGGCGATGAGTTCGACATGGCGAAGGTAAACAGCGGCGAACTGACGCCGATGTTCTTCGGCAGCGCCATGACAAACTTTGGTGTGCGCAGCTTTTTGGAGAAATTTTTGGAACTGTCTCCGATGCCGCAGCCGCGTATTTTGCAGAACGGTGATTTGTTAAGCCCGGACAACGAACTGTTCAGTGCGTTTGTGTTTAAAATTCAGGCTAACATGAACCCGGCGCACCGCGACCGCATTGCTTTTATGCGTATTTGCAGCGGCGTGTTCAAAAAAGGCATGACGGTATACCACATGCAGGGCGGCAAGCCGGTTAAGCTGGCGCAGCCGCAGCAGTTTCTCGCGCAGGAGCGCACCATTGTTGAAGAAGCGTACCCCGGCGATATTATCGGTATTTTCGACCCGGGCATTTTCGGTATCGGCGATTCGCTGAGCGACGAAAAGCTGAAAATTCAGTTTGAAGATTTCCCGGTTTTCCCGCCGGAAATTTTTGCCCGCGTGCAGCCTAAGGATTCCTTGAAACGCAAACAGTTTGAAAAAGGCATTGTGCAGCTGGCTCAGGAAGGCGCAATACAGGTATTCCGCCAGAAGGATCTGGGCATTGAAAGCTTTATCGTCGGCGTGGTTGGTTCGCTGCAGCTTGAAGTTTTGGAATACCGCCTTTTAAACGAATACAGCGCGCAGCTTTTGATGAACCAGCTTGGTTATAGCGTGGCACGCTGGGTATATGCCGAAAACGAAAAGGATATCGAGAACTTAAAAGGCCTCGATAACGGCATGCTGGTTTACGATAAAAAAGACCGCCCGGTAATTTTGGTTAACAATGAATGGGCGCTGAACTGGATTCTGGACCGCAACCCCAATTTACAGTTCTTAACTGTGCCTTCTGATGTGGCGAAGATTTAAAGGACAAAATTATGGAAAAAATAAAACCGTTTTATGTGCTTGATGTGCCGGTTTACCCATATACAATGGACGGCGCGGTTAATTTTTTAAATTCGCAGGTAAAAAATAAAAAGCAGACTTTCGTGGTTACCGCCAATGCGGAAATTATTATGATGTGCCAGAAAGATGCGGAATATAAAAAAATAGTCTGCCAAAATGCCGATTTGGTGCTGGCAGACGGCGCCGGTACCGTTTGGGCCGGGCGCAAGCTGGGGCATAATGTGCCGGAGCGTGTGGCAGGCTGCGATTTATTTGTGGAGCTGGCAAAACTTTCGGCAAAAAAAGGCTATAAAGTATTTTTCTTCGGCGCTGCGCCGGGCATTGCCGAAGCCGCACGCGACAAGCTTTTACTGGTGGCGCCGGGGCTTAAAGTGGCAGGCTGCCGCAACGGTTATTTTACCGAAGCCGAAAACGAAGAAATTATTGCCGAAATTAACGCAAGCGGTGCGGATATGCTTTTTGCGGCGCTGGGCGCACCAAAGCAGGAAAACTGGCTGGCGCGCTTCCGCAGCGAGCTGAAGCCGCAGGTTTTAATGGGCGTGGGCGGCAGCTTTGACGTGCTTGCAGGCAAAATGGAGCGCGCGCCGCTGTGGATGCAGAAAGCGTCGCTGGAATGGCTGTTCCGCCTTTACAAGCAGCCGAGCCGCATAGGGCGCATGATGGTGCTGCCGCAGTTTGTAATTAAAGTGTTACAAAGTAAATAATTTGGTAGACAAAAGGAAGTACCTATACTATAATAATATGATGAATAAATGAGTTCATCATATTATTTTTTTGCAGATGAATAGAAAGGAGCAGCAATGACGATAGTAAAAGATGGTTACCCGTTCATACTCGGCAGCCTGGCAGTGGCGCTTGCGGTATGGTATGGCGCGGGCATCATTTGGTGCATTCCCTTCCTGGTTCTTACGGCATATTTTGCGTATTTTTTCCGCAATCCAAAACGCGTTACGGAGCAGGACACTTCGGTAATTTATTCTCCGGCAGACGGAACGGTAATGGGTGTGGAGGATTTTTACGACGAAGAATATCTTAATGAAGAAGCCGTTAAGGTAACGATTTTCCTTTCTGTTTTTAACGTACATGTTAACCGCAGCCCCGTCAGCGGCGAAATTAAATATCAGCGTTATACCTGCGGGCAGTTTGTGCCGGCATACGAAAAAAACGCTTCGTTTGAAAACGAACGCCATGCCATCGGCGTGGAAAACGATAAGATGAAAGTGCTTGTCATTCAGGTGGCAGGCCTGCTGGCGCGCCGCATTGTATCATGGGTTACGCTGGGGCATAACCTTACGCAGGGCGAGTGCTACGGCATGATTAAATTTGGCTCCAGCACCGAGCTTGTGCTGCCCAAGAATGTAGAAATACTTGTAAAAAAAGGAGATGCCGTCACCGGCGGTAAATCCATAATAGGGAGGGTCATGGACTGATGGAATACCGTCGTATAATACCTAACAGTATCAGCGGTACTAACTTGATTTTAGGCGTTCTTTCTATTTTTGAATCGGTTGCCGGCAATTTTGAATGGGCGGCAATATACATTATTCTGGCTGTTGCCGTTGATGCCTGCGACGGGCGTGCGGCAAGGGCGCTTGGCGTGGCCGGCAAGTTCGGCGTCGAGATGGATTCTCTTTGCGACGTTTGTTCGTTCGGCGTTGCGCCTGCCGTAATGATGTACTACTACGGCATGACCGATTTCGGCATCTGGGGCCAGCTTATTGCTGCGCTGTTTCCTGTATGGGGCGCTTTGCGCCTGGCGCGTTTTAACATTAATGCAGATGTTATCCACGGTTATTTTCAGGGCATGCCTATTCCCGGCGGTGCCTGCGTTCTGGCTGCGTTCGTGCTTTCCGGCTACGACGTGCCGCAGAGCTATGTTGCCGTACTGACCTTTGTTATCGGCTGCATTTTGTACAGCCCCATCCGTTATCCGGATTTTAAGGGCAAGGGCAACCCGCTCTTTAAAGTGCCCGTTATTATCGGGCTTGCCATTGGCGCGTACATTTTTTACCTGCGCCCGGAAGGCTGGCCGTTTGTAATTATGTTTACCTATACGCTTATCGGCATCATCAATGCGGTTTATGTTAAAGCACTGCATAAGCAGTGATTAGTGTGAAGCGAGGAGCCTTTTATGACAACGTATTTTGATATAATAATGATTCCTCTCCAGCTGTTAATCGTATTTTTTACCATTTATTATTTTACGCTTTCGTTCTTCGGGCTGGTTTACCGCAAAAAGGACAAAAAGGTTTATGAAGAAAAGCATACTTTTGCCATGGTTGTCTGTGCGCATAACGAAGAACGCGTTATCGGCGCTTTGGTAGAAAACCTGCATTTGCTGAATTACTCTGACAAACTGTATGATATTTTTGTTGTTGCCGACAACTGCACAGATAAAACTGCCGAAGTGGCACGCAAAGCCGGTGCACAGGTGCATGAGCGTTTTAATGACACCGAAAAGGGCAAGGGTTATGCCATGGACTGGATGTTTAACCGCCTGTTCAAAATGGAACGCCAGTATGACGCCGTGTGCGTTTTTGACGCCGATAACCTCGTACACCCCGACTTTTTAAAGGAAATGAACAGCCGCCTCTGCAACGGCGAGCGCCTTATTCAGGGTTACCTTGATTCCAAAAATCCTAACGATACCTGGATTTCAGGTACTTTCTCGATTGCTTTCTGGGTTATTAACCATGTATACCATCTGGCAAAATACAATATCGGCCTGTCTAGCTGCCTCGGCGGCACGGGCATGTGCATTTCCACCGATATTCTGCGCCGCTATGGCTGGGGCGCAACCTGCCTGACGGAAGATATGGAATTTACCATGAAGGCGATTCTGGAGGGCATACCGACAACCTGGGCGCATGACGCTATTGTTTACGACGAAAAGCCGCTGACCTTCATGCAGTCCTGGAATCAGCGCAAACGCTGGGCACAGGGCCAGTTTGACGTAGGCAGCCGCTATATCGGCAAACTGTTTAAGAAAGGCATTAAAGAGCGCAACCCGATTATGCTGGACGGAATCCTGCATTTGTTCCAGCCGTACTTTTTGCTGCTTTCTACCTTTTATGTAATTTGCAGCTATATTTATATGTACTATCCGTTCTATACAAACGTGCTTTATTCCATTCTGCCGGTTGAGGTATGGACGCTGATTGGTATCGGACAGTATGTGTTCCCGGTAATTGTACTTTGGAAAATACGCGCTTCGTTTAAATCGTGGCTGTATCTTCTGCTGTATCCGCTGTTTATTTACAGCTGGATTCCCATTTCGTTTATCGGCTTCCTGCACAGGCATGACCATGAGTGGAGCCATACACTGCATACCCGCAACATCAAATTTGATGAAGTGCTGGTGCCTAAAAATGCAGAATTCGGACCGAAACAGGTGGTATTCCCAAAAAAGTAGTAAACGCCCCGCATGAGGGCGTTAAAAAAGAATACGATACGCAAAACAAAAGCGACGGCTGATGCCGCCGCTTTTGTGCTTTATAGGGTAGTTTGGCAGTTAAATTAATGCTTACGCTTGTGTTTAACCAATACCCGCAGCACGGGTAAAAATGATTGACATAAGAAAAATTACATAAAATATATTTCTTTACAGTTTTATATTTATCTGTTAAAATAAGCAGGCAAATGTGCTGCCATAACGGTAGGCGGTTAGCCCTTCCCTGAAGGGACTGTGACCCTTCGTTGACATAGAATCCGCTTGGCGGAAATATGCTGAAGGAGGGGATAACGTGGATATTTTATCGTTATTAGCTGTAATAGGCTATACGGTGACTGTCTTTTCCATTGGTTATACCCTCGGGAAAGATTTATCTCACAAAGACAGATAACCGCCCATGGTCCTGAGAAACTTTGAGCGGTTATCATATAACTAATTCAAAATATATCAGGCTGACCGTCTATCGGCAGCCGTTTGTTTTTCTATAATTATTATAGCAAATATGGCATTAAAGTCAAATGCTGTGTATTAAATATGGTTCAAAAATCCGAGGCGGTCGAGAATTTTAAAGGTAACGCTGAGCAGGATTGCAACCAGTGTTGCCAGAACCATGCCCTGTACGCTGATGGTGCCGAAGGTAAGTTTGGCGCCGGACAGGCCGATAATCATAATAACGGCGGTCATAACAAGGTTGGAAGATTTGCTGTAATCAACCTTGCTTTCTACCAGTACGCGCAGGCCGCTGGCTGCAATAACGCCGAACAGCAGAATGCACACGCCGCCCATAACCGGTACGGGAATGCTGTGAATCAGCTCGGAGAGCTTGCCGATGAAGGAAAGCAGAATGGCAAATACTGCCGCACCGCCGATAACCCATACGCTGTAAACCTTGGTAATGGCCATAACGCCGATGTTTTCGCCGTAAGTGGTGTTAGGCGTTGCACCGAAGAAGCCGGATAAAATGTTGGAGCAGCCGTCTGCAAAGAGAGAACGGGAAAGGCCCGGGTCTTTAATGAGGTTGCGGTCAACAATGTTGCCGGTAACAACCAGATGTCCGATATGCTCTGCCAGTACAACAAGTGCCGCAGGGGCGATAATCAAAATGGCATCCAGATTAAATACGGGGCTGTAAAAATGCGGAAGCTGGAACCATGGTGCGTTAATAACGGGGGTTAAATCAACAAGGCCCATGAACAGCGCCAGAATGTAGCCGCAGATAACGCCGAACAGTACCGGTATAATGGCAAGGAATCCGCGGAAAGCGACGGAACCGATAATGGTAACGCAAAGGGTAAACATAGAAACAATAATGTGGTCGGGATTAATGTTTTCGCCCGTCAGCCCGGCCATGGAAGCAGCGGTCGGCGCAAGTTCAAGGCCGATAACCGCAATAATGGCGCCCATGCACGCGGGTGGGAAGATAACGTCAATCCAGCCGGTGCCGGTAGCTTTAATAAGTGCGGAAAACAAAATGAAAATAATACCGAACACAATAAAGCCGGACTGCGCATCGTGGTAGCTGCTTGTTGCCATAATTGCCAGCACTGGGGAAATAAAAGCAAAGCTGGAACCGAGATAGGAAGGGATGCGCCCTTTGGTGATGAACAGGTACAGCAGCGTGCCGATGCCGTTCATAAACAGGCAGGTTGTAGGGCTTACGTTAAACAAAAACGGAACGAGTACCGTTGAGCCGAACATGGCAAACAAATGCTGTATGCTGAGCGGAATGTTCAGTGCAAGGGGCGGACGTTCTTCAACTTGGATAATTTTTCTTTCCATGCACATAACCTCTTTTCTATTTTATAGCCTGTAATATTTTAATGTATTTTGCGGCAAATAGCAAGTTTGTAAAGCCCGTTTATGCACTGTGCGGCAGAAAAATTTCAGCTTTGCGAAAAAATTTAAAAATATATGCCGCGGGCATAGAATATAAACTTGCAGTTTGATATAATAACTAATGTAGCAGTATTTAAGAAATGGGTGATGTTTTTGCTGACTAATATTAACAGCCTCATCAAAACCATCGGCATCCTTGATGTTATAGATATTTTGGTGGTGGCGTATTTTCTTTTCAGAATATACTTAATGCTGAAAAACACAAGAGCCGCGGTGCTTGTAAAGGGCCTTTTAACTTTGGGCGCCATTATGTTTATAAGCCGCTGGCTTAATCTGCATGTTATCAGCTGGGTGCTGGAAAAAAGCATGACGGTGCTTATTGTTGCACTGCCGATAGTTTTTCAGCCGGAGCTGCGCCGCGCGCTGGAGCAGATTGGACGCGGCAGGCTTTTCCGCAAGCACGGCGAGCTTGACGAGTACGAAGTGGACGAAATGGTTAACTCCATCACTTCGGCCGCCATTGTAATGGGACGCCGCAAAATAGGCGCGCTGATTGTTATTGAACGCGAGATAGGCCTTGAAGAACGCATTGAAACCGGCGTTGCCATTGACGGCCTTATCAGCGACAGCCTGCTTTTAAATATTTTTGAAAAAGATACCCCGCTGCATGACGGCGCGGTAATTATCCGCGGCAACCGCATTGCCGCTGCAAGCTGCCTTTTGCCGCTGACGGAAATGCGCAACCTCAGCCAGGAGCTCGGCACGCGCCACAGGGCAGCGCTTGGCATATCCGAACAGTCCGACGCGGTAATTCTTGTTGTAAGCGAAGAAACCGGTACCATCTCGCTGGCGCGCAACGGTACTTTACAGCGTTATTTAACGGCCGACGACGTAAAAGAGTTTTTAAAGGCTTCCATTACACGGCCCAAAGCCGATTTTAAACAGATGCTCCGTGAAAAAATCCGTGATTTAAGAGGTGACAAAAAGTGAAGCAGTTTTTTGAACGTGAGAATTTAATTCCGCGTATCGTCACCCTGATAGTGGCCTGCGGATTGTGGCTGTATGTTATGAGCGAGCAGAACCCGGTAATTGAGCGCGATTTTGTGGTTAAGCTGCAGCAGCGCAATGTTGCCGAAAACATGGTTGTACTTAACGCGCCCGATAACATTAAAGTTAAGGTAAGCGGCCAGCGCAGCCTTCTGGGCGGCGTAACAGAAAAAGAAGTTATTGCCTATATCGACTGTGACGGGCGCGACGTGGGGCAGCAGTATCTGCCGGTGCATGCTCAGTTCCCGGAAGGGCAGGTTGTAGAAGTTTACCCGAATAATATTTACGTTTATCTTGATAAAATAAGCGAACGCACCATGCCGGTTGAAACAGTTGTAATAGGCCTGCCTGCCAATGATTACGCACTCAGCAAGCAGGATGTTTCGCCGCAGACGGTGCAGGTACGCGGCGCAGGGCACCGCCTTGACGCTATGGTAAGGGTTGTTGCGCCTGTTGACGTAAGCGACAAACAGCGCGATTTTGAAATTGACAGCCATCTGGTTGCCATAAGCGATACCGGCGCTGAAATGCACGATTTGGCCATTGAGCCTGCCGATGCAAAAATTAAGGCTACGCTGGTGCGCCAGATGATAACTGCGCAGATACCTGTTATTGTAAGCACGAGCGGCGAATTTGCCGATGGCAAAAAGCTTGAAAAGGCTGAATGTGTGCCCGAGAAAGTTAATATTCTGGCGGAACCTTCGCTTGTACACAGCATTGTTGCGCTGCACACCAAAAATGTGGATTTAAGCCAGCTGCGCTCCGACAGTACGATTGATGTGGAGCTGGAACTGCCGGAAAGGGTAATGTGCGAAACCAAAACAGTTACGGTAAGGTTTATAACCGAAGATTAACAGGAGAGGTAAATGCTTCTAAGAATAAATAATGTAAGAATTCCGCTTGTGAGCGAGGCTTCGCTGCGTGAGGCCTCTGCCCGCAGGCTTGGCGTAAAAAAACAGGATATTGGCAGCATAAGGGTACTGCGGCGGGCCGTTGATGCCCGCCGTAAAAGCAATATCGTTATAAATTACCACGTACTGGCGGATATTGATGCACCGGCGCGCCTTGTGAACCGCCTTCTGCGCGATAAGGATGTAACGCGCTTTAAGGAAGAACCGGCTCCGCTGCCGGTGTTCGGCACGGAAAAAATGCAGGAGCGCCCTGTCGTTATCGGCGCGGGCCCGGCAGGGCTTGTGGCTGCGCTTGAACTTGCGCGTTACGGTTACAGGCCGCTTTTACTGGAACGCGGCAAAAAAATAGCCGAACGTGTGGATGACGTTCAGCGTTTTTGGAAAAAGGGCGAGTTTGACCCCGAAAGCAATGTGCAGTTTGGCGAAGGCGGCGCGGGAACGTTCAGCGACGGCAAGCTGACCACGCGCGTTAACGACCCTGTGATGAACGATATTTTAAAGCTGTTTGTAGAGGCCGGTGCGCCGGAAGAAATACTGTGGGAGCAAAAGCCACACGTCGGTACGGACAGGCTGCGCGCCATGGTTGCCGGTTTAAACAAAATGATAGCAGGCCTGGGCGGCGAAATACGCTTTAATACGCGTGCTGCCGGTTTTATTATTGAAGATAACGCCGTTAAAGGCGTAATAACGCAGACAGGTGAAAAAATTTACGCACCGGCGGTTATTTTGGCATGCGGGCACAGCGCCCGTGACACTTATGCCATGCTGGCAGAAAATAAAATTGCTGCCGAAGCCAAGGCTTTTGCCATCGGTGTGCGCATTGAGCATCCGCAGGAACTGATTGACCGCGCGCAGTACGGTGAATTTGCCGGGCATCCGAAGCTCGGCGCGGCAGATTATGCCGTTGTATGGCATGACCCTGAAAGCACGCGCACGGCGTATTCTTTTTGCATGTGCCCGGGCGGGCAGGTGGTTGGCGCTGCCAGCGAAACGGGCGGCGTTGTTGTTAACGGCATGAGTATGTACAAGCGTGACAGCGGCATTGCCAATAGTGCGCTGGTGGTTAACGTAAGCCCGGAAGATTTTGGGCATAACCCGCTGGACGGCGTGGAGTTTCAGCGCAGGTGGGAACGCCTGGCGTTTAAATGCGGCGGTGAAAAGTTTTACGCACCGGCGCAGAATTTTAAAACATTTTTAAGCGGTTCGGCGCCTTCGGCAGAGAGCCTTGTTAAAGCAAGCTGCCTGCCGGGCATAACGGCGTGCGATTTGAATATGGTACTGCCGGATTACGTTACGGCTACGCTGCGCGGCGGCATTAAAGCCTTTGGGCAGCGCCTTGCCGGGTTCGACGACGGCGGCACGCTTTTAACGGGCGTTGAAACAAGAACCAGCGCCCCGCTGCGCATTATCCGCGGCAGCGATAAGCAGTCGGTATCGCACAAAGGGCTGTACCCTTGCGGCGAAGGTGCGGGCTATGCCGGCGGCATTATGAGCGCCGCACTTGACGGCTACCATGTGGCGCGTGCCGTTATGGAGCGTTTTGCACCATTATAATTATTGCTTATTCAGGCAAAGCCTGCTATAATACATGCGGTGAAAAGATTTAAACTTTACATATAAATGGAGGTTTTAAAATGGCTCGTTTATTCGGTACTGACGGTGTACGCGGCATTGCCAACGTGGAACTTACACCGGAACTTGCTTTTAAACTGGGGCGCGCTGCTGCGTCTTACTTTGGCAGGGAAACACGCAATCCTAAAATCATTATCGGGCGCGACACACGCCTTTCCGGTACCATGCTGGAAGCTGCGCTTGCGGCAGGTATCTGCTCTGCGGGCGGCAATGCGCACCTTTTGGGTGTAATTCCTACGCCGGCTGTTTCGTATTTAACTTCCAAACTGCATGCCAATGCCGGTGCGGTAATTTCCGCTTCTCACAATCCGTTCGAGGACAACGGCATTAAGTTCTTCTCGCAAACCGGGCACAAGCTGCCCGACGCCGTGGAAGATGAAATTGAAGCCATGGTTGCCGCAGAACACGACAGCAGCAAGAACCCGAGCGGTTCTTCCGTTGGGCGCGTTATTAACGAAGAAGCCATGGATAAGCTTTATATCGACCATATCATCAGCACCGCGCCGACCAAATTAAACGGCTTAAAGGTTGTTATGGACTGCTCCAACGGCGCCAACAGCCTGATTGCGCCTGTAATTCTGCGTACTTTGGGTGCGCATGTTATTACCATTTTTAACCAGCCTAACGGCATTAACATTAATAATGGCTGCGGCAGTACGCATCTTGAGGCTTTGCAGGCCAAAGTGCTGGAAGAAGGCGCAGACGTGGGCATTGCCAATGACGGTGACGCCGACCGCTGCCTTGCCGTTGATGAAACCGGCAGACCGCTTGACGGCGACCAGATTATGCTTATCTGCGCGCTGGAACTGATGAAAAAGAAAGAGCTGCACGATAATGTGCTTGTAACAACCGTTATGAGCAACGTTGGCCTGCACAAAGCAATGGCAGAACATGGCGGGCGCTGCGTAAAAACCAATGTAGGCGACCGTTATGTGCTTGAAGAAATGCTGAAAGAAGGCTATAATCTCGGTGGCGAACAGTCCGGGCATATTATTTTCAGCAAATTTGCCAAAACCGGCGACGGCATTTTAACGGCCGTACAGCTGCTTTCGGCAATGGTTAAAAATAACAAGCGCCTCTCCGAACTCGGCGCGCTTATGACCAAATATCCGCAGATTCTTCTTAACGTGCGTGTTAAAAACAAATACGGCTGGGAAGAAAACGAAGCCATTAAAGCTGTTATCAAAAAATATCAGGACGAACTGGGCGACAACGGGCAGGTACTCGTGCGTGCGTCCGGCACCGAGCCGTTAATCCGCATTATGGCGGAAGGCCCTGTGCAGGAGCGCCTGGAGAAAATTGCCGACAGCATTGGCGAAGTTGTTACGCGCGAACTGGGCTGAATTTAGATTGACCGTATTGTAAAAATATAGTAAAATAAAGTAGCTGCAAAGGTGCCGCATGGGACAGCCAGGCCTGTGCGGCACAAAATGTATGTGCAGCAACCAAGCGCAAGTGCCGCTTTTGGCGGCAGACGAGGCGGAGGTTTATCGATTAGTCAGCGGGTGCCTCCCGGCCGGCTGCGGGCCGTAAGCAGACTGACAAAGCCCCATGGCAACGTGGGGGACAAAGCAGCTGCGGCAGAACTGGCAAATAACCTTTAGGAGGATTTTAATATGTGTGGTATTGTTGGTTACGTAGGCAATGCACAGGCTGCGCCGTTTTTGCTGGACGGAATGAGCAAGCTGGAATACCGCGGTTATGATTCCGCCGGTATTGCGGTTTACGAAAAAGGCAAAATCAGGGTTGAAAAATGCGTGGGCCGCCTTGACGCCCTGCGCCATAAGCTTGAAGGCAGAATGCCTGAAGGCAGCATGGGCATTGGCCATACACGCTGGGCAACTCACGGCAGGCCGTCTGACCGCAACTCCCATCCGCATACGGATGAAAGCGGCGATTTTGTTGTGGTACACAACGGCATTATCGAAAACTACCTGATGCTGAAAGAAAAACTCATTGCCAAAGGGCAGAAATTTTCTTCCGACACCGATACGGAAATTGTAGCGCATTTATTTGCCGATTTTTACGAAGGCGATATGGAAGAAGCAGTTAAAAAAGTTTTAAAAACCATTGAAGGCTCTTATTCTTTGGTATTTATGTGCGCGGCAGAGCCGGATAAACTCATCTGCACGAAGAAGGACAATCCGCTGATTATCGGCCTTGGCGAAGGTGAAAACTTTATTGCCTCCGATATTCCGGCGATTATTGCCAAAACCCGCCGCACCTATATTATGAGCGACGGCGAAATTGCCACCGTTACCAAGGACGGCGTTTGGGTGCAGGATATTAACGGCACGCCGATTACCAAAAAAGTTTTTGAAGTTAACTGGAATGCTGAAGCGGCCGAAAAAGGCGGTTTTGAGCATTTTATGCTGAAAGAAATTTACGAACAGCCGAAAGCAATTAAAGACACCATGCGCGGCCGTTTAGCCGAAAACGGCACGGAAATTAACTTTACCGAGCTGGGCTGGACTCCGGAAGACTTTACCGGCATCAGCAAAATCTTTATTGTTGCCTGCGGCACGGCTTATCATGCAGGCATTGTCGGCAAATACTATCTGGAAAATCTGGCGCGCATCCCTGTTGAAGTGGATATCGCCAGTGAATTCCGTTACCGCAACCCGCTGGTTGACGCCAACTGCCTGACTATTGTTATCAGCCAGAGCGGCGAAACCATTGATACCCTGGCAGCTTTGAAAGAAGCCAAACGCCTTGGCAGCCGTACTTTGGCAGTTACCAACGTTGTAGGTTCTTCCATTGCGCGTGAGGCAGACCAGGTTGTTTACACCTACGCAGGGCCGGAAATTGCCGTTGCTTCCACCAAAGCATACACCACCCAGCTTTTGGTAATGTTAATGCTTGCCGTTTACGTTGGCCGCCTGCGCGGAACCTTGGACGGCAATAAAGCGGACGCACTTGCAAAAGGCCTGCATAAGGTTCCGGAACAGCTGCACGACATGCTGGAAAATGTTGACCAGATTAAAGTTTTTGCACGCCACTACGGCAGCAGCCTGGACGCATTCTTCCTTGGCCGCAGCCTGGATTATGCCGTTGCCCTTGAAGGTGCGCTGAAACTGAAGGAAATCAGCTATATTCATGCCGAAGCATATGCTGCCGGTGAACTTAAACACGGCACTTTGGCACTTATTGTTGAAGGTGTGCCGGTAATTGTGCTGGCAACGCAGGAAGATGTTTACGACAAGACTGTAAGCAATTTGCAGGAGGTTAAGGCGCGTGAAGCCATGGTTATTGCCATTGCCCTTGAAGGTGATGACAGCATTGCCAAATATGCAGACCATGTTATTTACATTCCGCGTGCGGATAAAGAGCTTGCGCCGATACTGGCCGTGCTGCCTTTGCAGCTTTTGGCTTACTATGCCGCCCTTACAAGAGGCTGCGATGTAGATAAACCGCGTAACCTTGCAAAATCGGTAACAGTAGAATAACAAGTTTAACCATAACCCTGCCTGCAAAAAGGGCAGGGTTATTTTGTAGTTGGGAAAATGTGTTGAAAATTTCACAAAAGGGGTTGCCAAAATCACAAGGTTAGCGTATACTAACTAAAGAGTTACGTAAGCGTAAACTGTTAAAAGAAATAACAGAGGAAACAAGGCAACTCGCGTTATAAAAAGCAGTTTGCGGCAGGCGTTCTCTAAAAAGTTTTTAGGAGGAACCCGCAATGAAAAAATCTTTAGTTTTAGCAATGGCAATGGCT